>Ga0153923_100271_pt1 | contig 20012 bp, 24 predicted proteins | sample TSNJ007MetaG_FD_104682 | JGI IMG/M metagenome (GOLD analysis project Ga0153923, IMG submission 104682) | Attine ant fungus gardens microbial communities from New Jersey, USA - TSNJ007 MetaG | ecosystem: Host-associated > Fungi > Mycelium > Unclassified | place: USA: New Jersey, Brendon T. Byrne...
TCAATGTGATTGATCTTTCCCCTGCAGAACTATTCGTTTGGTCTTCATTGATCAACGAACAACTGCTACAAGAAGGATTTAAAACTGAAGACGTGATCATACTGGCTGCAGGCCGGAATTACCGTGGCACGTTGCCATTGGGGACTTCTATCGGGCAAGGCATCCGGATAGGGGCGTGACGCTATGAAACTGCGATACATTGCATTCAAATGGCATGTTGATGTTGCGCTCGATGCGGTTTCAACCGTTTTGGAGCAAGTTGGGCTTCATTTAGCTAAAAGGCACATTTGGACCCGCTCCGTTGGTGAACATACACTTCAAGTGGAGTTTCGGGAACGAATAAGCTTACCGGATCGCTCATACTTTTGGATCCGATTCCATCATACGTCGGCTCCAACAGATAAAGGGGAACTTAATCGAGTGCTATCAGAGTGGTTTTTCACAATGAGTCGGCACTTTCCTACTTACGTCAATTGGATGCAAGTAGCCCTGGATATCGAGGATTTCCACCATCTATATGGATTTAATGAAAGCACGCCGAGAATATGGTCGAAGTCGGAAAAGCAGCTTCGGTTTTCACTTTATCCTTTTCATGACCACTACTTATATGAGGTCAAGAACACGGATATACGAAACACGATTCAGCATCAGCGATTCTCCAAATGGCTCGACGAGTTAAAGCATAATCTGCTAGGTCAAGAAAGACCGGATGATCAAATTCGGTTTGATCTAATTGTTTAAATTAATCGCCTCTTTATAGGCACTAAGGAGAACTTATATGATAGCAACTGCTCTATCTCCTCTACAGGAGAACAATATTCAAACCTATTTAAGAACTATGCCTGCTGATATTAAGGGAAACATTGAGGAATGTAAGGATAAATGGCTAAACGGTGAAACTAGCTTTGGATATCCACATCCAGTACAAGTTTGTATTAATATCCAAACTATTAACGCTAGACAACCATTTCTTACCATTCAACAATCCGTTGACTTACAGATTCTAAAGTCACATTTACAAGAGGCTATGTAATAGATTAGAGCAGTTAAAGGTACGAAGCTGGAGCGATAAATAAATTAAAATTTGTGAGGAGGATGCCCCTCTGTAACTGTAGGGGGCTAATCCCCTTGCTTATCTACATGGGCGAATAAAAATGACTAAACTTCAATTAATGAGAGCTCAATATGAATGGGAACGTCGTAAGAAAATGAAAAGCTACACAGTTATCGGCAAATTGTTGTCGAGAAGCTAATTTCATTGATTCACATATGCATTGGTATCTTGGAGAGATAAAAATTTATATTTTGTGAGAAATAAGCCCCTCTGCCATTGGCACAGGGGCTTTCATCTTAACAAAGTTAGGGCGATAAAGTTGCGATTTGTGAGGAGGAAATAAAAAATGAAGCTCATTAACATAGAGGTTACAGGTCTTAAACTTTATGATAAAACTCATTCATTTAATTTCGGAAAGGTAAACCATATCCTTGGAGACCGTGGGAAAGGGAAGACCGCCATAAGCGAATCTATTGTCTGGTGTCTTAAAGGCTGTGACTTAACGGGTAGTACGAGAGGGATCAAGAAACGCCATAAAAATAAGGCTACGAAGGAAATGAGCGTCGTAACCCTTTGGGAATTCCCTCACTCGGATGGAACAACAATTAGGCATCAATTTAGTAGGGTAAGCCAAGGGAAGTCAACCTTATTGTACTTGGATAACATGATAGTAGATCAGGCCGACTTTGATAATATCATCGGACCGACTGATATATTACTCAGTGTTTTTTCTCCAGGGTACATCGGTGGTATAACCGCTCCTAAAGTACGAAACGTTATTCTTTCATTGCTATCCAATCAAGATCACCAAAACGTGATTGAGAGTTTGTCAGATGAAGAGCAGATTCGCTTAAGTCATATTGACATGATCGATCCATTATCTTCTCTGCAGCAATTAAAAAATGACCTCGTCGAATGTAATGAGTATTTAGGTGGTATAGAAACGAGCATGGCATCTCTTAGAATGGCTGCGGCATTAAATGGTGATTCCGCTACTCTGATGGAAGAAAGACGAGTCTTGACTACCCTCAAAGATGAACTTGAAACACTCAAGTTGATGGAAGGACCCACCGAACCCGAACAGCTAACTATTTGGAATGAAGAACGTGCCACGCTTGGTATCAAGTATCAAGAATATGTTGAACGTTGGAAGAGATTAAAAAGTGAGCCTTTACTTGGTGTTAACCTAGCGGCGGAAACCCGCGAACGTGAGGCAGAGTTGCACTCATTGTCTGTTGTTTGCCAAGGGTTATTGGATAAGGGATTCATTGTGAGAAATCGAATCGATCTTGAAACGAAGCATTATGAGTTAGATCTTGCTGAATTTCAAGAACATAAAATTCAACAGATGCAGGAACTTCAAATAGATATTAATCAAATGGAAGCGAAACAATCTGTCCGTAAGCGCAATGAGAAAATAATAGAGGGGATGCCACGGTTACAAAAACACTTTGATGAGGGAGCAGTGGAGCGGGAGCGGGTACGAAATGATATTCATTCCGTACAAAACTTCATGATCAGGTATGCCGAGACGCAGGTTGAAGAAGCTAATCTTTACTTAAACCATGCAGAAATCTTGTTTACGTCTAGGAGAGAACATGAGGGAGACATTACCCTTCATTACAAGCTCCTGTTCAAGAAGAAGGAATACTATACACTGACTAGTTCAGATAAGATCCGTTGTTCCTTCGAATTATCGACGCTAGTGAATAAGGTACAAGGTAGGTTGATTCCGGTTTTTGTTGATAACGGAGAATCTACAGAGGAATTTATAGAGTCAGAAACACAATTTTTTGTGACCTCTATTATTCCCAGTGCTGCTCTATCATCAGAAGTCGTCGTTGCCTAAATATGATCGTAAGTGAGGATAATACGCGTAACTTAGTAGGTTATCCTCATTTTTACGATTAGGAGGTTTATAGATATATTCAACCTAAATGAAATAATAGACATTCATGAGAAATATAGTCGAGCCAACTTGATCCAAAGGGGTATTCTGATTGATGCTTCAGATACAGCAAAAGCAATGGGTATCCTTTATCCGGTTGCCATTACACGTGCTGTATGGACAGGATACATTGATCCTTATTCCGATGGAAACCAAAATTCAGAGAGAATCCTCGGTGCCTTACAAAGTTGTCTATGGACTCTATTTATGGGTTTAAAACATAGCAGACGTAGAAAATCCCAGTTTTTATTCCCAATCCTTGATACAAACGGTTGTGGTCAAACGGTGAAGTTAAAAGCTGTAGCGGGTCAAGGAGATAATTACGAAACTGTGATTACAATTATGGAACTGCAGGAGGTTTAAAATATGCAATCTGTAGAGCAAATGGACCTGTTTGCTTATATTGAAGAAATGGCGATATTAGAGGCATCTAATCAACCGAAGGATCTATCTTCTATTGTTGAGATGATACCCTCATCCATCGATTTGGAAAATAAAAATTTGGTCTCCCGCTTCAACCGCGTAATAGGACGTACGCTCCGTAAGTTACCCAAGCCGTTTGGGTTGCTCCAGTGGGTTAACGTCTACACGGTCACAAGAGCGTATGGGGGCAGAGAAGAGGGCGGTTGGTACTACAGAAGGTTTGATTGCGAGGAGAGTCACCAAGTATGGTTCTGGGATGCAGAATGGCTTCAACTGAAGCTTAAGCGTCGCTTTTCTGGACTAGCTTGGGGTGATATTTCTCCAGAATCTGTTGGCCAAGAGGTAATTGTCTTGATTGAACAGCGTAGGGCTGCTCAACAAACAGTTAGCACACCACCGTATGAATCAAAACATGTGATCTGTCATAAGCAAGAGGGTTACTTTGTAGGGGGATCTTCAAAGACTAATTTACAAGTAATTTAATTTAGTCTAGCATCCCTGTAATGCATTTCTTCGTTATAAATACAAAAAGATTGGGTGACCGGTGGACTTAAGCAGATGACGATATTCAAAATTTAAAAGTCTATCACTAGTCATACCACATTGGAGAATATAAAGATGAAGATGATCATTTTCGTATTATTAGTGAGTTTAGTATTGAAACTTCAATATAACCTTCTAATAGATAAGAACTATTAGCATTAAGGAGTATTACAAATAGACCAAACGAGGGAGCTCCGCTGCATCCAGTAGCGGGGACTCCCCCTTATTATGATGCAGTTCCCCTTGAAGGAATAAATGGAAATATCTTGTAACTTTTCTATCAGTACAAGATAATAGTGGGATCATATAAAAAGAGAATAGGGGACTATAAAATGAGTGAATTAGGATTAGAGACTGAACCCAAATCTTCAAAGCCTCCGGCTGATAAAAGCTATTATCTTTTGAAGATTACTACTGCTGGAATCCTAGTATTTAGTATTCTCATATTTACGCTTGCCGGTTTTAATTCCACCTTTGACAACCTACTTCCTGGTGCAATTGATTGGTTTTTTACCAAGTTGAACGAGATTTTACATTACTTCTTCGTTCCCAAAGGGACCACTCCCACACCAGCTGTAACTTACAATTCGAAGACGTTTTTTGTCCCTGTTTTAATTGTAATCTTTTCAGCTATAGGGGTGAAAAATTCGATTGGTAAATGGGCACTTTGGATCTGTAGTCGGGAAAAAGAAAAGGGACCCCTTTATTCATGGCTACCTAATTTTCTTTACTCGGAATATGCAGTTGAAAAATATAAAATAGCAAACAAAAATGAAGAACTTGAAAAAATTCAATCCGATATGCAAAAGGCTCAACAAGATAACCTTCTTCTTAGAAGTTATGTCACTCAATTAAAAGAAGCAGTGAATATAACGCTAAGAGATAGAAGATTAGTCCATAATTTGGATAACCTAATCGGTAAATGTTATGCCATGACTGATCAAATATTAAAAAAGAAGGATAGAGATCAGGATCGATTAATTAGGTTTTTAAGCCAGGTATGCTCAGAAATTTGTAGCACTACCATTGATATTCAAAATAACAAACATGCTTATATTTTTATTCGAAATTTTAAAGATGATAAGATGGAGTTAGTTGGTGAATGCCGCAGCGGGAGTAACCTAAGCGGAGTGTTGAAATTTGAAAAAGACGAAGGATTCGTCGGCAAAGTTTGGGCTACGGGAGAAGAACAGCTAATTACCAACATATCGACCCAAGCTAATGACGTTATTGTAAAAAAAGGGGAGAGACGGTATAATAGCATTGCAGGGGTACCATTAAAACATGGTGATGAGATTATAGGCGTTGTTGTTGTTTCCTCACAGCAAGAAAATGAAGTGAGTGAAGAAGACTATGACAACATATCAAAGTACCTGAATATAATACAACTGGCCCTGTTAATTGAGTTATCTAATTTATCCCCAAAGGGTGGTGACGAGTATGTATCGCTTGTTAGCTTACTTCAACAGACGCAAGTCGATTGATCAAATTGTTAAACTAACCGTGGAACTTAAAACACTTAATGAAAACAAAAACATGAACAGTGAACAACGTTTGAAACAAATTCTTGCTAATGTAGAGAATGCACAAGGGATCATCTCAGCCCCTCGTGAATATATGAAAGTAAATTAAAATATAAAAAGGACCCTTTAGCCTATGCTATAAGGTCCTTTTTATATTTTAATTGTTTTAGCCGATGTAGAAATGTACATAAGCAAAAATGAAAAAAGTGGAAATATAAAAAAGCGGGGCGCGGCGGTCATTCATAGACCAACCGCACCCCGTTTTTACTAAAGAGTGTGTCACGCAGTAGAACGCTGATTTTGAGGGAAAAGGTATAAAACCCCTACCCCTCCTCTCAACCGCGCCCGGAATACCGCGCTATACCGTTTCCGGCAGTCCGGGAGTATTTGCGCTTGATCCAGTGCGATAGTTCCATAATTAGAAAAAAATTAATGGTTATTAATAATTAACGGTGAATGTTCCTGGGAAACTTGAAGAAACATAAATTTTGTGGTACCCATATAATTGTGTTCTTAAAGAACCTGAACCTTTTATTGTAAGTAAATAAATATAAGAACCAGTGTTGTCGATAGCATAAACTACAAAATCACCACCACTAGGAGCATTAACATTAACCGTAACAACTCCATTAAAATATATATCCGTAGTAGGGTTTCCGACTGTCCCAGAAATTACTCCTTGCGTCGAAACATTTCCATTTAATACTTGAACTTCCTGCGTTGCTGAGTAATTAGTATTAGTAACGGCCTCATCAGCGAAAACGGCTTGCATAGGTGCTAAGAGCATAGCGATGGCAGAAAACCCTGAAATTGCTAAACTTTGATATTTTTTCACTATTAAACATCTCCCTCTTATATTATATTTCCTTACACTGGTAATAGTACATTATTTCCCATGTAAAATAAAGTGTATTTATGTAATATTATTGAATATTATGTGAAATTATGTATTTAAAAAGGTATCCGTTTGCTAGGTTGTAGATTTCGAACTTAGTAAAAAACATCGGATAAGATTGCAAATGATTTGAAGAAAGATATTGAAGTTTGCAAATAATGGAGTATTCTTGCTGATTTTGTACTATCAAAATATTTAATATAATTAAAATGCATTTTAAAAAGAGAGTGGGACTCTGATCTTATAAGGATATTAGAAATACTTTTAAAGTCGCTAAAGAGATTTCTGAATTAGCAAAGAAGTAAGATGATACAGACATTGGTAAATAATGAGTTAGCTGAAATTCATTACAAACAATTTATTGAAGAGCTAGACATGGTACATAGTAAGTTGTTGCAACATGGTAGATATTCAAGAGTCAAGAGAAGATGTATTGGATAGGGAAGAGTGAACACGGAAAAGTAAGAGAATTTATTTTCACTTAGTTTAAAGAACCGAAAGCACCGTGAAGTGGCTCTTAGCGTCGATGGGAGGCATATTTTTATTAACCGGCTTAGGGAAACGGATAGGCGAAAAACACACCAGGTCGTCAACCGGATGGAGAAATTTGTGCAGCACCATCGAGATAAGGTGCTGACGGAGGAGGTAGTCAGTCAGCGCTTAGATCGGCGCGATGGATCCGCGAGGAGCCTTACGTTTCATGGCTTGCGGTACAGCTACGTCCAGGAACGAATGAAACAGGAGTTTAGAGAAGGGATACAGCCGAGATAATGTCGCTTTAATTGTAAGCCGTGAAGTTGGCCATGAGCGTACTGATGTAATCAAGATCTATGAAGGATAGAAAAAGCGCTAAGTATTCACTTAGCTTTTGTGTGGGGTTTCATATTTTTCTATTATGATTCTCATCGCTTCTTCAAGTAAGTCATTAACATTGATTTTCTGATTACGCTCAGCAGATTGCTGAATCGCGATAATCTGAACTTTAGTGTACAATTCGCTATCCAAAGTTGTATTAATGGACTTTCGAGCCATTTTTAAATCACCTCATCCTAATTATAACAGATCTTTAATTAACAAAGATATATAGCCAACTACACAACTATATGATATTCGAAAGGTTACACAATGAAATTCACAGTATTGATCGAAGAAGATTTTGCACAACAAAATTTTGCTGGATATATTCCTGAATTGCGACTTAGTGCTGTTGGGGATTCGGAAGTAGAGCTGATAGCGAGTCTTAATAACAGCAAATTTGTTTGAATGGCTAGAATCCAAGAAGCTTATTAAGCAACACAAAGAAGAAAGCAAATAGAAAATATGTGACTTGATGGAGTATTAAATAATCAAGAAGTCTTTGAAAATATTATATTGATATCAAACGATATGATAGTAATTTTAAGTAAATTTGGTAAAATATAGTTGATAGTATTGGTGGCTATTGTTATACTCCTTATGATACATATAATTATTTAGGAGGTATACTATGAAAAGGTTATTGTTAACTAGTTTGGCATTATTGATTACAGCTTCAATTAGTACCCCAACTTTTGCACAAGGTGGAGAGAGTGAGTACACAACAGCATCAAATGTTTCATTAAAAAATGTAAACGTAAAGAACGAGAGTAATTTAAAATTGGAAGTGAAGAATTTACAAGAGGTTATTGACAAAGCAGTAGGTGTCGTATTAGATGAAAAGAATTTATATGCATCAGAGTCAATGAGCATGAAGAATTTAGTGAATGAGCCTGTAACGATCAATTATATTTTTGATGATGAGGAATATGAATACTTTTATGAAGAGACAAATACCTCAAAGGATCTTTGGGTAACAGAGAAAACAACGAACTCTTCCAATGAAGAGTTCATAAGTAATAGTAATGAACAACAAGCACTTGCCGACCCAATTACTGGTGGTATTGGAGGAAGAGTGACTGTAGCAAGCACTTCAGGAAACTTATTTGAGTCTAAATGGAAATTGGCTTCTGTGTCCGAGCTTTCAGGTGCTCCAAATGAAGCAACTTACATTTATACTGGCTTAAGTTCATCGATAGCTGAAGTAGATGCAAATGTATCTTTAAATACTGTAGGTACAACAGGAACAAGATGGAGACCAAGGCTTTGTGTTAAACCCAATTCAGGAGATGGTACTTGTTTAGAAGGTGTTCGTCAATCAGGCTATGATAAAGTCCATACTAGTAATGGTTATGTACCTGGTACTACGATAACAACTGCATTTTGGCGTGCTTTTAATGACTCTTCAAGGGGAATTAGTAACGCAGTTCGCTTAAAAACAACGGGACTAGCTATTTGTGCAGATGCAGGATGTTATGACTCTACTGATACAAATTTGATAAATATTTTAGAGGTGAACAACCGAAACATTACCACAATGAAGTACTTTAAATTACTAGCCACAATCGCTGGTAATGATGCAACTATAAAAGGTAATGTTCGATCAACTTTTAGTAATATAGCCTTAGATGGAGTAGCTACAACTCCAGTGAAAGACGCGATGGATTACGCTACAATATCAATAAACGGAAATAGTGCGACTATCGTTGTATCAAAGTAAATTGGAAATCACTTGATGCTTGGCAATCCAGCTATTCTAAAAGGGTTGAGAAAAACAACTCATGGGCCGGTAGTAGTACAGAGAAGACTTTCGTTGAAAAGGAACATAGAGAACTTGGTTGTATCAGAGACCAAGGATGGCAGCTCAATTTAATTTTGGTTAATGTGTTCCAAAAATGAAGATTAATAAATAGAGTTGGGCGGAAGCGCTCGGCTTTTTTTGCTTTCCCTACGTTCGACGCAACTCAATATTCCCATTCTCTTCTCTTGATTAGATATCTTTATTACAACATTATATATAGAGATATCCACGATATCCAAGATATCTATATATATAATTGCGTAATAATAGGTTAGAATGGTACCATATAGCGGTTACTAGGAGGGGGATATATTATGAGTGAAAAGACGCAAAAATTATATAAGACAGATACAGAGGCGCGTGAGCTAGCAGAGCGACTATTCCGGGAATCAGGAATTGAATTTGAGGGAGAGTTTTTTGCTCATGTTATGAGTACTTATGAGCTGCAACAGATGAAAAATGGACTAGGGGTTGGCTATCAGAAGCAAATCAGTCAACTCGAATATCATGTGAAAAGTGTCGTTGATTTGTTTCTTTCGATGTTAAACACAGAACACGGAGATCGAATCCAGCTCTCAGAGAGTTACGAGGAGAAGCTAAATGGCCTTGCCCTTGAATTGTCCAATCAGCAAGATGAGATCAAAGAGTATGGAAGACGTGAGCACCTAATGAATGAGGAGCAAGCGAAGCTCCTCAAAATTACCGAAGATCAACTTAAAGAGATTGCCAATATCGGACAAATAAACGGTAAGAACGAAGAAATTCTCGCTGAAAACAGAGATCGAATAGAACGTCTTTCAAAAATGGTCGCAGATGGACAGGATGCGGTTATCCAAAAACAGGACCTAGAGCAACGGATATCTGAGATATCGAAGATATCTAATGATCTGACAAAACAACTCAACGATGAGAAAGAAGTAGTAGAGGCGCTCAGAATCGCTCAGGAGGAACAGATCAAGCAGATGCAAGAGAAACATAAAGAAACATTAGAACGTGCCAATGATCGAGCAGAGATAGCTAAAGAGAAGGCTCTCCTCTTTGCTCAGGATCAAGCTAGCAAAGAGCGCGGTGAACTGATGAAACAGTTCCAGATAAGCGAGAAGGATAGTAGCGCAGAAATCAGGAATCTTTATAGTGAGTTAGACAGGCTTAGACAGCAACTCGCCGACGCACAGAAACCAAAAGCACAAAAATCAACTGTCAAAGCAAAAGAAGAGACGAACGATTAGTAGTAATATGGACAAAGTATAATCATTTGACGCCAATATCAAGATTGTTATGAGAGACAAGCCGGTCTAAAACAATATCAAGAAGAAGCCGAGGGACTCGTTCCCAAGGCTTCTTTTTCTTACAACACAAAATATGATTGTTTACTCGTTTTATAAGTAGTCTCTTACCTTAGAAAACTCCGTTATCATTTGATCTACACTCCCATAACGTTCTTCAATATCAGCAGCATAGCCTCTAGCTAAAAAGTCATGAACAGCTTTATTTTGATCGTATAGTCCACCATTTGTTTTGCCAGTTAATACAAAGTTAATTACTTGAGATAGTGTATATATTTCATGTCTGATTTCATAATTATTAAATCCAGTAATTGCCAGTCCAGGATCATTTAAATATCCTTTAATACTTGAGTCATTACTAGTTAGCGAGCTTTCTTTAATTTTGACTAATCCAAAATCAGAAACTTTTACTATTGTTGTTTCATCGTCATGAATTTTTATCAGTATATTATGGTTGCTTATATCGCGATGAAGAAGATCCTTACTATGGATATATTTAAAGGCTTTAAAAATTTGGTTTATTATTCCTACTCGTTTTCCCATAGATAACTTTGTGTTATTAGCTCTCATATACTCAGCCAAAGTTTGCTTTACATACTCCATCGTATATTCTTTTTTTTCATCGTTATAGTTGTATACCTTAATGATGTAAGGCGAGTCGAGCTTACTAAGCTCGACAAATTCGTTTTTAAACCGTATAAGCTCTTTAGCCGTCAGATCCTTTTTAGCACGTTTCAACGCGAAAATCTGATTGTAATGGGTATCTGTAAACATATAGACATGTGCATATGAACCCTCACCAACATAATGAGTCTGAATCAAATCTGGTCCATTAGTACGTTTTACCTCAGTTATACCTAACATGAAAAAAATGGGCTTATCTTTAATAATATCAATCGCAGGAAATTCTTCAGGTATAGGGCTTCCGCTACTTTTAGAAATAAACCTCATACACCGATCTAGTAAATTTTCATAATACTCATCGATTCTAAAAGCAAGAGGTGTATGCTGCAATTTGACCTTCATAATTCTAAACCGTTCTATGAATTCATACAATTTCCTACTTTCATCAGCATTATAGTGCCCACCAGCGCCAGGTCTATTTTTACTATTCATAAAATCAAATAATTCATCTATTCCCGCATGAAGAATAGGAAATATCTCTTTTAACTTTGAGTTAGAAATACCATTGTAATATTCTATAAACAATATTTCTCGTTCGCTTGAAAACCAATCTTTTACACTTCGTAACTGCAGCCTCAAAAAGGGATCTAAATTTTCTTTATCGTGAATTTAAAACACTCCTTATCTATGATTGCTATCATTCCAGACGTAATATGAGTTTAACTCATTATTATCTAGATGTCGTTAAACCCTCCGATTTAAAGCGGAAGCACTTATTCTGCTCACGCTAAAACACTACTAAGGATAATAATTACATTGATGATCCTTCCCCTGTTTGGTTATAATACAAACAAATGTTCTTATAGGGGCGAACGAAAAATGATGAGTGACTTGGAACGTAAGCTATTACGGATAATGTACAATTTTAATGTTATGCGTTATCGGATACCTACGATGGATGAGTTAGTAACAAAAACAGGAAGAAACATAAATGATCTTAAATCTGCACTAGAAGGGCTAGAGCAGCAACGGTACATATGGTGGGAAGATAAAACTCAACTAAGTGGGATCGTTATTTTAGAGGATTCTGATCGTGATGGAGTGATGCCTTCAACACCTCCTGTAATAATAACAACTGATATATCGTACTGGACTAGTTAGGAGGGATAGGAGTGAGTAAAAAGTTACAAGGAAATGGAATATATGAATCCTCTCGTTTTATAATCCCGCAGCACCGAGAAGCCGCTGTCAAACAAGCACAAGAGATACACAGGAGGACTAAACCAACATTAGATGAACACCAATGGGAAATGGTAAACCATGCACTTTCTGAATCTATCAGGGAGCATGTTCCTGTTACGTTGCAGGTATTCAGTGCGTTTGAAAATAGGGAAGTAATCGGGATGGTAACTAGGGTTAATATGTACTGCAAAGAGGTTAAATTAAGTTTCGATGATGACTATGAGTTGATTAAATTCGAAGATATAATATCTGCAGAAGTGTAGATGTTGTACTGAAACCATAGAAGTCTATTTTAAAATTAATAACAATTTACATGCGCTTCCAATTTCAGATATAATGAGTATATTAAGAAACACATTTATTTTCTCTGTCGTTCATCGATTCAGCAGAGATGGAGAAGCTATCACAGCAAATAAATAAAGGGCCATATATGGAGACCAAAGAACATGCGGATACGTGTGTTTTTTTGTGTCTCCATTTTTTTGCCCATACCAAGGAGGAAATTGAAATGTTGAAGCCTTTTTCACGACCTAAAAAAGTATTTTGGCCAAGTCGGTCAAAGGGTTATTGGTTTCGAGTCAAGAAGAAAGGGGACCCACCTAATAAGCTGTATTCATCAATAACCAACTCATGCTTTGCTCTGGTTTATTTTGATCGGAGCCGTAATTATGGTGAATATTACCTTCATACACCAGGTTCATTATTTGGCTATAATTTCGACGAGGAGTTAATGGTTTTAAAGGAAGATGGGATTTGGGTGTGCCACTATGGAGGAACAAAATTTGTGGACGAGCAATTTTCAATTCAGGGAGGCCTTTAACGTGAATGATATTGTAGATTTTATCCACAATGATATTGTCGAGTTGAATAAAAATTATGAACTGGGTATTTATTCGTTAGAATTTGCACTCGGTCATCTTTCCACTCTTCACAATTTGGCAGTCCATTACAAATTAGAAGTTCTTAAAGAACAAATTTACTTGCGCATACTGAGCATTTGTAATTCTCAGATGAATTGTAATGGGGATATCTCTATTGTTCCGGTAGATATTAAATGCAAAATATTGAGTCATTGATACTGAATTTAAAGGTTTGTTTACTTTAGGGGTGCGACTCTAAGTAAACCCTAGTTTTTTCCGGTCAGGCGGAATGGATTTCACTATATCCCTCCGCCTGAAACGGGGGGATCTACGGAGGTAATAAATAATGCCAAACCAACAAGCCTTTTCTCTGTTCGATTACTTTAATTCAGAACAACAACAGAATGAATTATTGTTACCAAATGATCAAATAGCTTATCAGCAGCACGATAATCTTCAGATGGGTGGAGCGGGTAGGAAGACATATGTATATGATTGTGGTGAAGAGCTAAAGGGCGCAAGGAAGCATCTGGCTGCAATGACACGGTTCTCAGTCGAGTGGCAAAATGCTATAGAGGAGGAGCCTACACAGGCATATAAATTGGTTTGTAAAGATGAGTTGTTGGATGGGTTTAACCCGGCTATGCTGCGTGAAGAGGGGTTTACTTCTCAAGCAGCATTTGCTATTAAACTTGTATGGGATCGGATTTGCCAACGTCCTCAAGACGACCCTAAACAACGAGTATATTTTATCCAAGCCATAGGAGAATTGCAATTACGTCTCTCTGAAGCCAAAACTGAAGAATTGTTTCGTAAAATTATTCTTCAACTTAGAGAGGAGTATTTAAAAGCCCGTTACTCCTATTCTCCTAATAGGTTGGCAGTAGAACCTGAGTTAATTAATTTCCGTTTTTGGCTTTCACTTGGATCTCGATATAAATCTCTCCTTATATATACTTCTTCTCGTAGTCTGCCAGGATATCATAGTCTTTTGGATAAGGCTTTTTCATCGGATACTGGAATGGACTGGAACTGGATTAAAGGAAAGAAAAGGGATACTTCAGCACCGAAAAATGAAACGAGTGAACGCTGGGTACGTTTGGTACCAGAAGAAGTTATAAGACTCTCTCAAGAGTCATCGGGAGTCAGTCGGCCTGATGATTTAATTGAACATTATTCTTTCCGTGGCGTTCAATTCGGGAACTGGGTTCAAGATTTAGCTGGAAAGTACCATGTTCTCTGTTGTGGTAATGCATTAGCTGATTTGTCCATGATTCTAGACCTTCCACGTAAGGCTGCTTCATTATACGGTACAATCGGCTTAGCTTTCGGAGCACGAGGAACTGGATCAGCGGTTGCTCATTATGAGCCCAGTACGAACGTTATTAATTTAACGAAAATTCGAGGTGGAGGCGCTCTCTGTCATGAATGGGCCCATGCACTTGATTTCAACCTGTATTCCTATTCACATAAGAACTTAAATGGTAAGCGTGTTGCACTATCTGGGAATGAACCAGGGCAATATTTACCGTATGAAGTAAGTTCTGCTTTTAAGAAATTAATGAAAGAAATCAAAGAAGGTAATGGCTTTATTAGGGTAAAAGTCCCTAATCCACTACCACCGGGAGAGAACTATAAAGCGGTAGTTGGGTATCTAGAACGAAGCAACTATGACATAAATGCTGCTTTAATGTCTCTTAAAGGAAGTAACTACAAAATCAGACCTAAACAATGGAAAGAGCTCGGAATAATGTACTGCAATATTTTGAAAAAAGAAGAAATGGAGGTACCTACGGAATTTTTAATTCCGACTGAAGAAAGTTCATTTCTGCTCGATGCTAAGGAACGTGGTCCATATTGGAAGCGGGATCATGAGTTATTTGCTCGAGCGTTCGAGGCTTGGATTGAAGATGAACTTTATGAGCGGGGATTAGTCAATTCGTACTTGGTAAGTGGTACTCGCTACGAAGGACCTTACCCTCAAGGAAATGAACGCGAATCTATCAATAAAGCCTTTCGAAATTGGTGGGACGTTCTAACTAGCTCAAAGATCCTTACTGACAACCAACTCTGGAGTTAAGTCTTGATAATATCTATATCAATTCTTAAAGAGGAGGGGAATCAATTGGATCAAACATCGGATATCAAAGAAAAGATCGAACAGTTACGAGCAGACCTTAATTTAATTGGACTTGAATGTGGAACTCTATCTGAAGTCGTACTGAATAAGTCGAGAGAAGTAGATATTCTAATTAATGAGTATATGAGAAATAATAAGACAACTCGCAGCTAATTCAGCTGCGTTTTTTTTGGATGGATTATTTTAGTTCTAATGTATTATTAATTGAATATTATTAATACTTTATTAATAGATTGTAGTTCTTTAATTGTATTTATTTATTCTCAATATTTGATAGAGAGTCTCTCTAATTTTGATGGGGTGTCTCTCTATAAATGATACAGGGTTCCTCAAATATTGATCGACCCTCTATCAATATTTGAGATACATTTGTGATTATAGAAATTTGAGATACTGCCTCTCAGTTCTTGAGAAGCAAGATTTAGATATATTCATCGCCTCTCACTTTTTGAGAAACGAAGCCTCTCAAAAACTCATAATCAGCCTCTCAAATTTTGAGAGGCTATTTCTCAAAAATATATACTCTAATTCTCAAAATTTGAGAGGCGGTAAAAAGCATAAAAAAAGAGGAACTATATTTCAGTTGTCAGAAGAAAATAATGTTTTAGACTGAAAAATAAAGTGTTAGACCAGGAAAATAAAGTACTAGACTGACGATGTGTCATTAAGCTAACGGGCAGGATAGTTGAGCATAAATGTCAAATCTAATACGAATGGGAATGAGAACTGAAAAAAACTAAGGCTTTTCAATGTTAAGCTAACGGGACACTTTAGTTGAATGATACACATTGATGAGCAGGCGCTGCGGTAGCCTGCTTTTTCCATTGAAGTAACGGGCAGGCTAACGGAATGGGAGCGCAGCCGAAAATAAAGGACAAAATTGCTCGACACCCGATCTCGCCTAGTTATTCTCTGAGTCACTCAGTATTTCCCTATTTTGTTGCGTGGTTCACCTGAGAAGATTTCTTCGTAGTGGATAGGCTCGCGTCCAAGTGACCAGTCTCATCACGATCCTTGTCGACACGCTGCCCGTGAACCTGCTTCGGCTTTAAGATGGGAACGAGATATCATTTACTCGATCTATCGAATAAAGAAAGATGCTATGCCAAAAACGAAAAAAAAGAAGCCGACCGTTTCGTTGGTCGGCCTCTAATTATTCTACTGCGCGGTTAGGATTTGTGGACCTTCAGCCGTGATGGCGATCGTATGCTCGTATTGGGCGGCGAGCTTGCGGTCCATCGTCCGTGCGGTCCAGCCGTCCGGATCGATTGTCATGTAGTAGGTGCCTTCGGTGATCATGGGCTCGATCGTGAACACCATACCTTCCTTGATTCGGAGGCCTTTGCCGGGCTTGCCGATATGCATATAAGTCGGCTCCTCGTGCAGGTCCCGGCCGATGCCATGGGCGAGTAGGTCGCGCACGACGCCGAAGCCGTGCGCTTCCGCATGCCGCTGAATCGCGCTCGTCACGTCGCCGAGTCTATTGCCGGGTTGTGCCTGCGCGATACCGAGGTCAAGGCATTCCTTCGTGACGCGCATCAGCTTCTCGGCCGTCGGCGAGATCTTCCCGACCGCATAGCTCCAGGCTGAATCGCCGAGCCAGCCATCGAGCTCCGCGACCGTGTCGATTGTCACGATATCGCCTTCCTCAAGTGGCTTATCGCTAGGGAAGCCATGCGCGATCACGTCGTTGACGGAAGCACAGGTCGCATATTGATAGCCCTTGTAGCCCTTCTCGTATGGCTTTGCGCTGTGCTTCAAAATAATGTCCTCGAATATGCGCTCAATCTCGTTGGTTGTAATGCCCGGTTTAATAAGCGGGGCGATTGTACGATGGCATTCAGCCACCACTTGGCATGCCTTGCGGATGGCTTCGATTTCATGCTTGCTTTTTAAGATGATCATGTTCGTATCAGGACTCCTTCGTAATAGCTTGTATAGCGAGTTGAGCGATTCGATCGACGTCCAGATCGGAATTTCCCGCATAGTAGTGCAGCCCGCAACAGCCGACCAGCACGGAAAGCATATGGTCGACGCTGTCGTCTTCGCATTGAGCTATCGATTGGAGTGGAACATACAGTCGTTCCATGAATCGTCTCTTGGCGGTGTGTCGATCCTTTTCAGGCAAGCCTGTATAATGTTCCGCCGCCATTTTGTAGACGAGATATGCTCGGGCGTCCGACTGCCACAGCCGGAGCAGCGCCTTGCAATACGTCAACAGCTGCCTCTCATCGGGATGGCCACCGCTGACTTTCGCCCATTTTGCCATGACTTGCTCGCATTGCTCGAAGCCGCTTCCCAACACATCTTCTATTAATAAATGCCGGTTGGGGTAATAATGGTAGACCGTGCCGTAACCAAGCTCGGCTTCGCGGGCGATATCGCGAATCTCAAAGCTGCCGCCCGTGCGAAAGTAGGCGCGCGCGGCGACGTCCAGGATCTGTTCTCTGCGCTTCATGCGTATAAGCTCATTTTGTTCTTTGGTACGGGGGGACATGGGTGCGTGAACCTCCTTGTATAGACCTGCAAATTTGTCGATATAAAAATATTAACGCATGGGCCGGAGAAATGCAAACGATCTGTTGGTGTTCGATGAAACAAAAGTACTGGAAAATAAAGAACTAGACCGTAATAGTAAGTTGTAGAATGGGCGCTGGCATTAAACTAATGGGGAGCATAGAATATGAACCTATGTGGATGGTACGTATTTATACGTCGGTTTTTTTCTTATAGTGGAAGAGTTAATCAGCGGTCCTACTGTTGGGTTGAGACAAGCGATGAAGTCAGTCACTTAGCCATGACTCATTTACGATCTTTTATTTGGGTAAACTGCCCATTAGGTTGAATTAAAAGAAATTCTTTAAATATCCAAGGAATAGGTTCGTGAAAACTACTCTTTATAATGAAAGCCTCTACCGCATAAAATATCCACGATTCCAACCATAATGTGGCATTTAGTTGTTAGTTACGCTAACGGGACACTATAGTTGAATAATACACATTGATAAGCAGGTGCTTCGGTATTCTGCTCTTTTTATTAAGCTAACGGGCAGGTTAGTGCAAGCAGGATAATGGGCTTATATGAAGAAATTTAATTACTGGGGGGAAGTAATGAAAAAAAAGATAATTGTTGTTTCTTTAATATTTGGTTTGATCCTAATTGGTAGCATGAGTGGATTACATTTTAACGAAATAAATACAATACCAGGTGATGTTAAAAAAATTCGTTCAGCTAATATTGGTGATTATGGTAAAGCAGTATTGTTTGAAGATATAACTCATAAGACATTTGGAGTAGCGAAAACAGAAAAAAGGTTTGGGTTCCTTTATCGGTATGATGGAGGTACTTATGGTCATGGGATAGAAGAAGGTAAGCCATTTCAAGCAAGTGGAATTGCTGATAATAACAGCTTTTTAGTAGCAATAAAAATCGCTAAAGATTCTAATATCAAATATATTGCACTTGGAAATCACATGGACGGAATAATGCCTTCGGATACTTATGAATTATCTCTTGATGATGTTAAAGCAAATAGTGGTGATTACCATTTAAAAGAGGTTACTGATAATTATGTATTATTTGTTTTAGATGAATATTCAGAGGATTCATGGACTATTAGGGCATTTGACAATGATGGGAACTTAATTGCAGACGAATTATTTGGTGGAGATGCAAGATATATTGATTTGAAATAAATTCAAAGTCATTAAGCTAACGGGTAACGATAGTTGAATAATACACATTGATGAGCAGGGGCTACGGTTGCCTGCTTTTTTCATTGAACTAACGGGCAGTTATGCGTAGGCGTAATTGTAAGTAACGACCTATTAGTCATTACGATTACGGAAAAGCTAGCTTAATAAAACAGCAGAAGGATCCGCCTTGGTGGGTCCTTTGTCTTGAAAATTAAAAACACAAGGAAATCGTCCAAGTGTGCATAATCTGTCTCATGTAAAAAATAAAACCGGGTAATGAGATATTTTGGAATCATCAATCGTGTTGAATGTAGGAGGCGAAAAAATGGAATGCAATTCTTTATTACGTACGGATAAAGAATTGGCTGAACTATATCAACGGCGTGCAGATCTAGTCTACAGACTTTGCTTTATATACTTGAAAAATCCCGTTGATGTTGAAGATGCTGTTCAATCTGTATTTCTAAAACTAATTAAATCTCCAATGCTTTTCAATGACCACGAGCATGAAAAAGCATGGCTGATGGTAACCACTCGAAATTACTGTAAAGACGTTCTTAAAAATTGGTGGACAACCCGTCGTGTGGCATTAGACGCTTTGCCGGAATTTGCTTCTTGGAATGGTGATGAGCCATCCGGCAAGATGGTTGCAAAACTGCTTTCACTTCCCGAAAAATACAAAACTGTTTTATATCTATACTATTTCGAGGAGTACACGGTAAAAGAAATAGCAGAGATGTTAGGACGCAAAGAAAGCACGATCCAAACGCAACTATTCAGAGGACGCAAACGCCTCAAGATGGATTTGGGAGGGAATTATATTGAGTAACAAAAATATTAATCAGATTTTTGAAGCTCTTACGCCAAGAACCGAACAAAAGGAAAAAACGCTTCATAACATTTTAATGCAAAGCCAGGTTGAACATAAAAGGCAAAGAAGAATTCCTCCTATGAGACCTGTAAAATATGCCGTGCTGGCTACCGTGCTGATGGTTTGTTTAACGACAACGGCTTTCGCAGCGGCATATATGGGATTAGATGAAGCATTTATAAAATTTCTTAAACCAGCAAATAACGAGCAGACGGAATATTTGTCCAATGGCGCTTATGTAGTGGACAAAA
>Ga0153923_100272_pt1 | contig 19913 bp, 14 predicted proteins | sample TSNJ007MetaG_FD_104682 | JGI IMG/M metagenome (GOLD analysis project Ga0153923, IMG submission 104682) | Attine ant fungus gardens microbial communities from New Jersey, USA - TSNJ007 MetaG | ecosystem: Host-associated > Fungi > Mycelium > Unclassified | place: USA: New Jersey, Brendon T. Byrne...
GAGTTTTCTTACAAGAATGGAAGCTAAGGATGGTAGCTTTGGATTTGATTTTGGTGGTGTTTATGATGAAGTGAGAATAAACGAGTTTATTTCTTACACTATTGGAGATGGAAGAAAAGTTGCTATTACTTTTATTAGCCAAGAAAACGATACCAAGGTAATTGAAACTTTTGAAGCAGAATCCACCAATCCCATTGATATGCAAAAAGCAGGCTTTCAAGCGATTCTAGACAATTTTAAACAATATAGTGAGATGTCTACAGAAGATTAGGATGAAATGAAAACATTAATTTAAACCTTCCTTTCGGGAGGTTTTTTTATGCTAACAAAATTAAGTTTAGAGACTAAACGCCTGGAGGTTAAAATATCAGACCGTTAACGACGAACCCTAACCACAAATAAAACACAGTATGCGTTAATCTGCTCCTTGTTTGATTCAACTATCGTGTCCGTTACGATTGGCGAGCTATTAGCACCGTCTCTAAAATGAATAATACACCTCTTTCCCTTCAAGAAAATCTCGACAAAGCGTGTTACATATTTTTGAAGCGTGATCTTTTATCCAGCCGTTCTTCTCAGAATCATTAATAAAAAATACATAGCTAATGAAAATATCCATAAATATTTGTCCTTCAATGTACCGAATCTCATCAAACGAAAAGCTTGTCTTAGAAGCATAACCATCCAAAAACGTTTTTCTCAACTCACTTTTTAGCATTGAAGAAGCACTGCCCAAATCAAACAAGTAGTATCCGTAACCAAATAAGCAATAATCTATTAAGGAAGGATTTTGTTCTGATACAATGACATTCCCCAGTTGGAAATCATCATGAATGTATCCCCAGGAGTTTTCCCTAGAGTCGAGTTCTGCTAACTGCTCTTTTACTATGGATAGTACGCCATTAATAACATCATAATCCTCCTGATTGAGGACAGCATTGTTTGTACCCTGTCGAAGTTCTGTTAACGTTTCATCAATTCTATTTGCGTTGTAGACTGGTCTATGTAAATCCAATGGCATTAGCTTTTGTGAAAATTCATGTAAACTGGCGAGATTTTCTCCTAATCTATAAATAATTTGGTCTAAGTTGTCTTCAATTAGGGTAAGAGTCGAACCTTCGATCCATTCTAGAAGAGTTGCAAAACTAGTACCAAATTGATCAGAAATATATTCTGTAACCAATTCACCTTCTTTATTTACAACAGGTCTTTGAACTTTCAGTATGTTTTTTTGATCTATTTCTCGAAGAAAAACCATTTCTGACTGTAATCCTTCTCGAGTATGTTGTAAGCCTGAAAACCCATCAGATATTGGTTTATGTATACGTAACAAGTACTTCCTGTTATCATGTTTGTTTATCACTCTAAATGTAATATTTTCATTATGTCTAATGAATTCAATTATCGGCTCGATGAACGAATAGTTCAACAATACTTTCTCAGCTTCAATTATCACAAAACTTCCCTCCTTCAGATCTAGAACATCCTATATATTATAACAGTTACTCGTTGTGTTTTTTGGAATAAATAACTATATCTAAATTATCCTTTTTTTCTATTTATTGAACTATACTGCCCGTTAGTTCAATGAAAAAAGCAGGCACCGTAGCTCCTGCTCATCAATGTGTATTATTCAATTATCGTTCCCGTTAGTTGAGTCCCTTTAATTTGGTTTTGCATTGATTTCCGTTAAAGTTCATGCATCACGATGGCCCACCGAGTTAAGGCAGCTTGCTGCCGGCCGCGATGCGGTTAGTCGGTGCGGATGTGTCCCGGCAATTACTTCCTCGTTCCTAGTCTTCGGGACCGAGGGTCGCCCATACCCCGAGTGTGAATGCGGTGTTTATATGATTGATGCACCCGACTTCTTCGAAATACTTTCACACTGCTTTTCTGTTTCTATTTTTTACTCTAGTAATGTATATTTCAGTTAAGTCTTCTTTTAAACGTCACTTATTTATTACCGAGTTGTTCCGCCAAACCGATTAGAAGTCCTTCAATTCCACGAATGTAGCAGAGCCGATACGAGTCCTCGTACTGAACCACTTCGCCAACGATCTGAGCACCATACTTAGTGAGTCTGGATACCATTTCGTCAATGTCTTCAACGGTGAACATGACGCGTAGATAACCGAGGGCATTTACAGGAGCAGTTCGGTGATCGGATATAGTAGGTGGGGTAAGAAATCGCGAAAGTTCAAGTCGGCTGTGGCCATCTGGGGTAACCATCATAGCAATCTCTACACACTGTGAACCCAGCCCGGTTACGCGACCAGCCCATTCACCTTTGACAGTAGTTCGCCCTTCGAGCTTCAAGCCAATCTCCTCGAAGAATGAGATTGCGTCATCAAGGGATTCTACAACGATGCCAACATTGTCCATTCTTAGTAATTTGTTTTTTGCCATAATTTTAACTCCTTATGTGTACAAATTTATTACCTGATCATCTTCATATTTATTCTATTCAAGAATTACTGATTCCTTCCAAACGATTAACATCTTGTCACAGTTCATGATAACAAAGATAAGTCACAGTATAGTAAAATGTGAAATTTGGTTTTCGGATATGTTATATTAACTTTTATTCTACGAAATTCAATTCGTAATTACCTTAATAAGATCGTTATACGTAATAAAATTACGTAGATACCCCTTTTCTAAACTCCTAATATTATTATACTTTAACAATTCGGAGTTACGATATTATCTCCTTCTTTTTATATTTGATGCCAGTTAGCTTAACAAGAATAAGCGGAAAGCCTAAGCATTGAGGGAGATTCATTTTGATACTATTCTCGGAGTCATTAATCTAACCTGCCCGTTAGTTGAATGCAACGTCGGTCTATTACTTAGATTCCGAAATGAATAATAAATTAATTAACGCTCCGCCCTAATTTCCTCTAACGGATCATTCAAATCGCTCTCAAGTGACTTTATTCTCGCGGAACAAAAGTCGAACCATACTGCTCTCTCATCTTTTTTTGAGTATCGATCGCCTCTTCATAAGAAGAAGCAGCAGACACGATGAAAAACGGAAATTTCTTATTTGGCCCCCAATCACTCACAATATTTATATGTTCAAAAGTGTCATCAAACCAGATCGTACTTAAAGTGGAACTATCCTGCCCGTTAGTTTAATGAAACTACTTTAGATTTGGGACTATTCACTGTGCTATTAGTAATACGAAGTTTTTTTGTCGAAGGTCCTCTAATATGTATGATTTTGTATACCTGACATCCCCATGATGGTTCGAGCAGGAAACAGCTATAGCAATGATCAGTTACGAGCATATATTGAAGAAAACCACCCTAATATTCAAATTGTTGATACTATTTGGAATTTAATTTTAAAAATCCCCTCAGGTATCTAACGTATATGTCTAACTTACCTGATGCCTTTTTTTAGTTGTCTACTATGAGGGGATAATACCATGAGTCTCATCATTATTTTTTCTTCTGCACATCGGATTCTTTTGGTTGGGTAAACAAGAAGATGAATCCAGCTAAGGAGATACCTACTAAAAATGCGATTCCCAGCGGAGTTTTTTCAGTTGGAGTTTCTGTTGACGACACACCTGATCATCTACCTTTCCTTTGTTTTCGTCTTACATAGGTGTTAAAATCAGCATTTAATCGGGTTACTTCCTTTATTTCAGTCTTATCTCCCCCGAACAATGGCCCTCCTACGACGATGCTGAACCGTCCAGATGTAAAATAGGTACCCTGAACATTTAGTAAATCCAGAATCAAAAATATAGCAATTACAAAATCTATGATGGTTATCGTTATATTTTCCGATTTGGAGCCTGATTTGCTTACAATACGAAATCCCCCGGTTATTGGTCCCCCTACGGATACTGAGAAAGCACCGTCCGTTTGTATAAACACACCTGTGATCGAAACTTGTCCATTGAGCAGTAGTGTTGCGGTTATTAGGTTAATATTTCTGAGTATAATATTCAATTTTTTCTTGTTGATTCGTTTCAAAATAACATCACCGCAGTCATCTCCTCGACGGTGTGAGGGAGTTTATTGGTATATCATATGTACGAGAGAGAGTGCCTGATCTAAACTATTTCCTCTTCTGAGGCCCAAATTTATTCTTCATGACGGTAAAAAATAATTATATATAGATTGAACTGAAAAACTTTACAGTACCAGTGACAACATCTCGGTTTACAAACCGCTTAATCTCTGGATTATCGTTAACAGCCGAACCAGTAATCAATCAATTACTTCAAGAGGGCAATTATTGACCCATTTCATGAAGGCTGCATGTAGGATCAAGTTCTTGTCCTCCTATATCTATGATGTGTCACAAGATATTCTCTCGATGTTCTTATCCCTCGACACCGTTAGCTTAAAGAAAAGCAGCCGATCAAAAGACCGGCTGCTTACTTGTTCTTATTGAACTAACGTTACCCGTTAGCTTAATGCTGATCTTGTTGTGGATAAATTATCATGCATGATATAATTACAAAAAAATGGAAAGAAGGGCTAAACGATGAACGCAAAAACAAACCTTCGCCACCAACGTTTCAACACATTTCATAATAAACATAATCAACGAGTAGCAGAATTTCATAAACGTCACGCTACTCAATTCGCGAACGGGGATAATGGAAATAGTTTATTAGCGAGATGGGAAAGATTTGTTTATAATAAAGCACTGGATATTTTGAACTTTAAAAAATAATTTAATTGAGGCTGTCCCTAAGCGGAGCAGCCTCTTTCATTTTCTTTTCAAGTTAATCTGCCCGTTAGTTGAACAAAGGGCTACTTCTCGGTAGCCCTCTCATTATTGAACTATAGTTACCCGTTAGTTCAATAAAATGAGTAGCTAGCATCCGCCGAGCATAGAAAGACCGTCATTGAAGGCGGTCTAAAAAATTTATCATTTCTGCCAAACAATAAGTCCTGGTGATATTAAGATTGCATCTGTTTAAAAACAGTATTCCAATCATAGAGAGGAAACCTGAGATGATTCGCTGTAAGCCTTGATTTTATACATCAAAAGGAATTAATTCTGTTAGGTCACAGCCACTCACCCTAATTAGAGCGTCTCAACCAATTTCTGAATCTTTGAGTGGGAAATTAAATATACATTACCCATTATGTCTATTTTGCCGTTCTTTACACGCATAGCGCTCTCCTGTTCTGCCGCATAAACATCAATCTTTTCAGACAAGGGGAACAGGTTGCCTTGAACCAGCGCGGCGTAGTCAAGTTTAGAATGAGATTCATAGGAAAAATGATCAAAGCCTATACCATTATAAATGGTACTTGTTTCAACTTCATAGCCAGTTTTTTTCGAGCATAACCATTTTGCAGCCATGTTTATCGCACCGGCGCTGGCACCCATTATAACGGCATTGCTGTTCTTAATCGCATCCGATAATTCATATTCATCCAAAAAATCGTTCTGCAAAACAGGATTTCCACCGCATAAAAAAATGACAGAAGCGTTTTGAATTAATCGCTGGGCATCTTCCTTCTGCATGCGGTGATCAATTAAATGATATTCATCAAAAATAATGTCAGCCTGATTAAACCATGTCCTTTCAAAAACATCATCAATGTTAACTTGCTCACCTTTATATCCAGACGGTTGAGCGCTAATCATAACAAGCGATTTTCTGTCTTTTATATCCTCATGCAGCCATTTGACCAGCTTCTCTGGTAAAAAATCATTAAACCAACTGAGATAGTAGTGAGTTTTCAAACTTAATTACCTCCATATGTACTATTTACATTCATCCATTCTTAACGATAAAACATATTATACACGCTAGAAAGATGAACGGTTCTTCAGCCATTTCGCTTACAATCCCTTGTACACTTTTCATAAATCCAACTCTATATTACCATAACATGGAATTGAAGTATGAGAACTATGTTTCCACATTAACCTGCCCGTTAGCTTAATAAAAAGAGCAGGCTACATAGCTCCTGCTCATTATTATGTGTTATTCAACTATTGTGTCCCGTTGTATAACGTCGGGGTGGATTATTTAGATAATTAACAACACCCATAATTATGTTAGTCTTCGAGAGTAACTGTTGATTATGCCCAAGTTGTACAATCAGGTTCATGTTACGCAGGTCCGATCACCTTAATTGAATTCGCTAACCGCTAATTTTGGTTTTGAGCCTTAATTGATAGATCATTTATTTACGAACGACGGTAAAGCCCTTATCCTGAAGCAGTTTAATGATCCCATACTCACCCGGATAATGTGCAGCACCAACCACAACGAAATACTCTTCTTCCTTATTGCTATTTAGGTAACCTTCAATCTTATCAGCCATACCGATATTACGATCAGTCAGCATCGCTTTTCCGTATTCTGGATCGGTATATCCACTGTTAGTTATTTTGAGCAGCGCTTGTTCATCGCCTTTCTTCCACATGTCTATCAACTCGTCAGTATCATCATTGATGACGCCAGAATTGTAATTGTCTAGCGTAGTATTGAGATTCTTCTCCTGCAGCTCCTTAGAGAAGCCAGTAAACACCCCCATCTGGGATTCCGGCGTTTCTAGTCCTATTACTGGGATCTTGCGTTCATGGGCTTTCTGAAGAAAATACATATCAATTCCTTCTTCTGTGTTGTAGCCAGCCTTTATCACCATACTAAAAATAGTCATATCCACGTTCCAAGGCTTAAACGCATCATATGCGTTGGGCTTCAAACCGTTCTTCATCAAAAAGTCTTCTAATTTCGCATACGTTTCTTTGGATACATGTTCCTTTAGCGTAGTGCCATCCTTATACATCATATCTATACCCATCTTCTGCTGCTCTTCATCAGTCGCTTTGGTAGAATAAAGTTCAAGACCCAAATAATCCACTTCTGCAAAAGCTTTCTCATATTTCGAATGCAGGGGGTAGAAGTTGTCGTTCGTAACATGTATCGATCCTACGAGGTACACCGTAGTCCCGTTATTCTTCACTTCCCACATGAAGCCACGAGCGCCATGTTCGATCGTGTTCGATAGTAGAAGCACCGTGTGGGATGACCGATCCCATCTGACCTCGTAACCAGTGGCTTCGCCTATGACTCGGATTGGCACATAAGTCACTTCATTAATCACTTTCGTCTTACTTTTCATTGTGATTTTCTTGCCATTTACAATCCCATGAATGGTCTCACCATTCACATCTGTCAGATTTACATTCAAAGCTTCAAATGTGGTTTTCAGTGGAACAAATGTTACGCCCTTCTCGATAATAGGCGCGTTTGATGCATATTCGATCTCTTGATTATTCACCTTCAAGGCCGGTTGCTGTGGAGACTCCATAGCACAGGCCCCTGATGCTGATGCGAGCATACCTACAGAAAGAATGAGCCATAAGAACGATCTTCTCCATTTTTTCATATCGAGTACCTCCTTCCAATGATACACACCAAATGCCAAAGATGTGATAACCGTAAAACCCCAAAATTCCGCTGTACTCTGATGAAGATCTAAGCTCCTTTCCGTAGTGCATAAGTTTCTACTTACTTCGGACGGACCTAGCGGTCTTAGCCGCGTTGCGAGAACATTGTGTGATCTGCCGTCGTTCATCTCTGTTGTTCTTTATACTGCTCTATATTTTTGATACTCTTCTATGTATGTTCTTCATGATGATTTTTTTAATAATTAACTCATTGCACTCATTGAACACAGTTATCTCCATCAACTACTTTTATTACCGTATTCTTTCTGTTACTAGATACGATTGATTATGTTTTGTGGTTCCATCATTCTAATTCTTCACACTTCTTCGAATAGACGATGGCAGATTATGTATTATTTAAGAAATTCGTAAATATTTCAATAAGTAGAGTATTCACGAATTTAATAAGTAATCCTACCCGTTAGTTGAACAAAGGGCTACCTCACGGCAGCCCCTTCATTATTGAACTATTGTTACCCGTTAGCTCAATAATGAGGAGCTTTATTGGGCTTCTTATGTCGGAAATATGATTTCTTCAATATAATATACAGGTCATCCGTATCTCACAAGGATGTGCCAAAGCTGTTTGAAGTGCTGGGATGTCTCGTTAGGGGTGCCCCAGTCATGCCAACTTTCAGGATTATAGTGGAGTGTTGCTGCTGCTCTGCCCAAGGTGGCTGCGTCTAACTCACCTGGTCTTATAGCGAACCCCCGATTCACACGTTTTGCAAAAGGAGGCATCGCCGGACCCCGAAAATCGTCCGGAACAGCCTGCGCCGAAATCCTGAAACCAGGATGCCAAGCTAGGTTTACATTGTATTTAGAGCACAAGTTTTCAAGTTGATCACCAATTTGCGTCTCTTTAAACGAAGAGTCCGCGACTAGAGCCTCTACATCCCTGGACATTTTGATGTCTCCATGGACTTGAGTCTCAATGTAGTCATCTAGTGATCGACCAAGAACAGCACAAGCATCGTCGGGTGTGACTTCGTGTAGCTTGAGAAGACGTTTTACAAGCGTAGGTACATCAGTATTTGAAGAGCCAAGTGCTTCGCGGGTGATGTCGGTGTTTCCTAGCAGCTCAGCTAGCACAGTATCGAATGTATCTATCGTCCCTATATGCTCCGAATTGGTATGACTATCGCCGAATGTAAATGTGCAACGGCTCAATAAATGAGGGTGCAGTCGAAGGTAGCATGAGCCAAATCGTGGGGATGCACCATCTACATAATTCATTAGGTTGAGAGCACCGTATTTCGGTCTCTCGTAGTCTCGTACGCCGTCCGACTGGTAAACTCCACCGAAAAGCTTTTCCTCCCAGCGATCGCGATCCCCGCCTGAGAACGCCGTACGACTTCCATTGGAAACACCGGTCACAAATTGGCTATGGTAGGTTCCATCTCGCAGTAGGCCCTCAACAACGGTCACACCGCTCGGCAGAATTCGGTCCGGATGGAAGTTTAATGTGACACGAGCGTGCATACTGATGCGAGACAGGAGATCGTCAAAAGTCACGGGGATCACGGCAGTACGCACTAAAATTTTCTCCGCTGACTCACGCATGCGACATCGCATTAGCATCGCGTTCGATTTAACATGATTAAGCGCAAGCGCCTGTGCTGCTGTCAACGTAGTCAGTGGACTGGTTGACTGGGATAAGCTTTCATCCAATTTTTAGTCCTCCTTGTATCAAATTGATATTGCTAGTTTGTCATGAGAGAGCTCCTCGCCATCGAGACCGTCCTACCAATTTAAAATACATGACGTCGCTCCATAACATAGATTTCGCAAGTCGATGCCATTATGTACTATAGCTGCTTGGTATCTCCTGTTAACTAGCGAAAACTGCCCGTTAGTTTAATAATAAGAGCCTTATGCTGGTGAAATAATTCCTAATTCAGCAAGTGATTCACGGCACTCCTCTATACCTTCAGCTTTCTCCATTCCGATATGGTTTGTCTCCTCATGTGTCAAAATGATTTCGATTTCAGGATTCAGGACTTTACGTTGATATAACGACAAGACCAAATCGCTCTGTGCTTGTGTCATTTCATAGTAATCCTGCCACGATTTGAATGCCTCGTCTGTACAACCCAAACGTTGCGTCTCTATAATGTCTACACAATGTTTCAGTAAGTCTTCTATTTTATCGTTGGATTCAAAGTCATCTTTCACACCGTAAAATAGCGACGTTATTAGCGGGATTGTTTGCCCCTCAACCTCATCAAGCAAGTATTGAAGCGTTTCCGACACTGCAACTTCATGAACCGCTGGTGGGGTGTTAAGAAGGCTCTTTTGGACTGTTTGCGTTAAGTCGCCATTATGAAGACGACTACTACACTCATTTCGAAAGGCGGCTACCGTGACCACATCGTGGAATGTAATAGTTCCCCGTGTGCCTGCTCCATCTTGTACATTGTAACTTATTCCATCCCATGAGTGTTCGATTGACAAGTCAGGGTAGAGAGCAGTCATAACGGCATGGGCAATTGCCGCCAACATACATCCGTTCCAAATTTGTTCTCTTTCGAAGACTATCCTGCCCGTTAGCTTAATAAAAAAAACAGGTTACGTAGCACCTGCTCATCATTGTGTGTTATTCAACTATCGTGTCCCGTTAGCGTAATGAATCTATTCCAACAGTTACCTAATGAACTCGTTCAATCCATTCCCTCCGACCGTTGCAGCGCACCGACCATCTCTACAAAGTGACGCCCACGCTCTTCAAAGTTGCGATATTGGTCATACGCAGTGCATGCAGGGCTCAGTAGCACAGTGTCGCCAGGCGTAGCCAGCTCATGCGCTCGCGCCACTGCCTCGGCCAATCCCTCGCAATGTACTATAGGCGGGCAACTCGGCACTCTGAGCGCCGCATCCTCGATTTGACTGGCCGCTTCTCCGATTAACAGCAATACCTTAACATGTTTAGGCAGCAACCTGGTCATCTCATCAAACGGTACCTTCTTATCTCGCCCTCCGGCGATTAATAGCACTCGACCCGCGTGTGCACGCAGCGTGGCGACGGTGCGGGCGGGGCTGGAGCCGATTGAATTGTTGTAATAATGAACGCCACCCACAGTAGCCACCTGCTGGTTTCGGTGCTCCACGCCGACGAATGTACGCACCGTCTCCAGGATTGCCTCGTCCGATACTGTCCCCCTCACAGCAGTTATGGCAGCCATTACGTTTTCCACGTTATACCATCCTGGCAATCGAATATCGCTGATAGGTACCAAACCGTCTATCACGCCAGCTCGGACCATGTGCCCGCCGAAATACTTGGTCCGCCCCCTCCCGCTCAGTGCTGCGGTCGTCGGATTGTCAGCGTTGAGAACGGCAAGGTCATCAGCACTCTGAAATTCCAGTAAGCGGAGCTTAGCAGCTGTATATTCATCCATGTCGCGGTGCCAGTCGAGGTGATTGGGCGAGAGGTTTGTAATTACTGCCACATGGGGAGAGCGTGTCATGTCCATCAATTGGAAGCTTGACAACTCGACCGCGCATACATCCAGCTTCGACATCTCGCCCACGCGCGTCAGAAGTGGCGTGCCGATATTGCCACCCAAATGCACTGTACGCCCCCCGTCGGCTAGCATTTCGGCAATCATCGACGTGGTGGTGGTCTTGCCGTCCGAACCGGTCACGCCGAAAATGGGACAAGGACACAATGCGAAGAATTCCTCCATTTCACTGGTCACACGGCTGCCGCCCGCGCGGGCCGAGTCAAGTGCCGGATGGTCAGGGCGCATGCCAGGAGTGCGGAATACCAAGTCGCCACCAACGTGGTCCAGGTAATTCTCCCCTAGGCGCAAAACGACGCCTAGATTGTCCCATTCCTCCCGGGGCAGTGCTGGATTGCGGTCGCACACGGTTACTCGCGCCCCAGCCAAACATAGCATGTAAATCAGAGGAGTATTGCTGACGCCAGCGCCGATGACGGTCACTTGCCGGCCTGACAGCGATTGGATGTAGGTGTCAAATATAGGATTCATGAGTACCTCCGCTTAGAGAAGTTAATAATCTCAATATACCACATATTGGAACTATCCTGCCCGTTAGTTTAATGCCGCGAGCCCCTACCGCGCTTTCCATTTGATTTCAAGAACGATAAATTCAATCACTCCTTAAAATCGAACGTCTGTCTTTCTGATTCGCCAAGTTTGCGTTTCAATTCCTCGATTTCAGCGATTAGGATGGCTTCTTCTGCCAGGCGCTTGATGAGGTTTTCTTCAACGATCTGTAGCGATGTCTTTTTATTTGGAAATGGAATCACATTATCATCGGTCAAAAAAAATCCCCCTGTCGTATCATCATTTCGGAAGGAACCGAGTGTCAGATCGGATCGCGAGGAGCTGTTTATTGAACTATCGTTCCCCGTTAGTTGAATAGTCCATACTAATAACCTATATCCAACTGATGCTTTGCATAAGCCGCTGCCCCTATCATACCTGACCGTCCACCAAGTTGTGTAGTCACCACACTGCAAGCATTTGAAGACAATTTAAGTGCATGATGACGGATGGTTTCGCGGACGGTATGTAGGAGTCTGTCTCCAGCCGCGGATACACCACCACCAATAATTATTAATTCAGGATTAAATAAGTTGACTACATTTGCAAGACCAAACCCTAGAATTTTACCAGTTTCGTGCATGACCTCTATAGCCAATGAGTCGTTCAAGTCATAGGCGTCCGAGATCATTTTCGCATTGATCCGGCTCAGGTCGCCTTCAACCCAGGTCTGAATAATACTATGCTCTCCGCTTTCCAACTTTTCAACACAGGTACGTACCATGCCTGTGGCAGACACATATCTACCCAAACAACCCGAACTACCACATCTGCATGGTCGACCCTCCCTGTACATGTTCATATGCCCAATTTCTCCGATGCTGGAAGTAGTACCATATAGGACCTTTCCATCCACCACAATCCCAGATCCCAATCCAGTTCCAATGGTAACTAACACTAAGTTTTTAAATCCTTTTCCAGCTCCAAAATACAACTCTCCGTAAAGATTTACCCGGACATCGTTGTCGATAAAAACTGGGAATGAAAAGTCTTTATTCATCTCCTGGACAACGTGGATATTTTCCCACCCTGGAAAGTTAGGTGAGAATATAGAAAGCCCTTCCTTGGGATTGAGCAATCCGGGAATACCTAATCCCATACACAATACATTTTCGTTGGTAATATAATGAAGCTGCATCATCTCACGGATAATGTTTTTAATAGTTTTTATCACATGATCAGGACCTTCGAAAGCGTATGTGGGATCGCTTCTTTCGGTTACAACTTGTAAATTCTCATCTAGAATTGCTGATTTGATATTTGTTCCACCTAGGTCAATGCCAATAATATAGCTCGGTGAATGATTCATGATAAATCTCCTTTTTTTGTTTGTCGATTTATACAATTCTAGTTAGTAGTTAAACTATCCTGCCCGTTCGCTTAATCATCATCGGCCACCGGACGTAGTCTTGGCCTATTTCGGTTAGCGGTACAGATTTTTGTCATGGACTTTTGACAAGAATATATTTCGATTATCGTATAGATCCTGAGCCATAGCTTATTACTTCACCACCCACACCACCCCATTTTGTCGATGGATTTAGTGTATATTCCCAAAGTGAATTTTAAATGACATTCTAGTCACTTAAAAGCTTATTAAACCTCACCAGCATTGCATCCTTTCCTTATAATATGAAAAATCCACAACCGAAAAAGGTTGTGGATTTACATGCTGGAAGGCGAATAGATCTGAAGATCACGTTGGTTGTTTAAATTCTATAAATTAATCAGCTTCTGCGCCATCTTCGCAAGATCTTCAATATCGATTGTACCATTGCCATCCAAATCTGCTACGATTGCCACATTCCAGTCCGGGCTGCTGCTATCCTTGCCATAGTGGTTGGCTACTTTCGCTAAATCTCCAATGGATATTTTACCGTCATGGTTCAGGTCTTCGTTAGAGCTACTACTCTCGATCTTCACCACAAGCTTAGCAGGAGCCGCTTCTGTTTCACTGCCTTCCCCATCCGCCATGACTGCCGTGACTACTGAAATTTCACCTGAGGAATTCGCAGAACCTTTCGCCTTAAACACGACGTTAACGAGTGGAATCTGCTGGCTAAGTTGTTCTGAACCAATGTTCGCTAGTAGGATACGAACATTGCCTTTTCCGTTATCGACATATTTAACAACCTCTATGCCATTCGTAGCAGAGTCTACCTGCTGAAGTTCGAACAACTCTGCGTTGTAGTTCAACGTGATGTCCGAAGCGTACACATCGGATGTTACATTCGATACACCCAGTTTGACAGCAAATGTTGAACCTGCTTTTACGCTGCTTGCGCCATCCAATGTGATGCTGCTTTGTTTCTTCTGACCACTAATCATAACGGTCTTGGTTCCCTGTACCATTTTCTACAGACCAGGCTACGGTTGGATTTGTTGCATTTGAAGGAGACACCTCTGCAGTGAATTGAAGAGATCCACCATTCGTCTTGATCTCTGAATCACCTTTAATGACGATGCTTTTCGTCGGTATGCCTTTAATCAGAGGAATAGTTTTCACCTCTGACATATTCCCACTATAGTCTTCCAGCGTAATACCGATGATGGATCCTTCTTCTGGAATAGCAAGGCCATTCAAATTATGGTATCCCCTAATGAAATAATCGGTTATTGCTCCGTTATACTTTTTCATCGGTTTTACGGCTTTTCCGTTGATTGTAATGTACATATGCCACCAATCATTGGAAGAGGGTACATCCATCCCTATTGTATTGCCCTCGATATAATAGCTACCATCAAATGGTTCGGAATAACTATCTTTCATTTTGCCTGCATAGCTTACCTCATCTATGGCATTGCCTGTTATATCAAAGTTTGATATTTTTAAGAGGTACCGATCATCATCCTTTACTGGCACTTCAAATTTTGAGAATCCTAAATTTTTATCAACGGTCTTTGTATACGTATCTTTTCTTCCATCGGTAAAGCTTAAATCAAATCGGACTTTACTACCGCGGTTTTCCTTCCCCCAGCTGATTTCAAACCCTTCGGTAGTTTCATTCACCTTCACATTTGAAAGATAGTTCTTACTGTTTATAGAAATAAAAGCCGGTTCACTTTCGGTATGATCCGCTCCAACAGCAGTTAATTTAAGAGCCACGACATGTTTATCTAAGTTTTTCACATAAAAACTGTCGCCGTATACGCCCCCTAGAAATTCCTCTTTGCCGTTATTCAATTGTGCATAAAGATTGTATTGTTTGACCTTACTATAATCTTCTCTATTCCATGCGACATCGACTTCATTAGTATGATACCTATTTTTGATTGCAAATCCTGTAGGTGTACTTGGCGTATAGTTTTTCTCATCCGTTAGTTTAATTTCACCAATATTAACTTGATAGCCATGTATACTTTCTCCCTTTGGATCAAAGGCAACTCCTATGGCAGCAATTTCTCTATTCGCATATGCACTTAAATCAAGTTCAGCTGTGATATAGCCTTTTGTTTTCTTCCCACTATTAGGTACTGCGATATATTCCACTAGATCTGGAGCATCTTTGAACATGAGCCCTAACTGTATCTCGGATCGATCTGATGCTGATGTTTTGCTATAGGTAATAGAAGTTTTTGTTGTATTCTTGACTTCCAAATCCGTTTTATACAGACGCAGGAAGTTTTTCGCATCTAAGGATCCGTTCACGACAAGTGAACTTCCACCTTTATAGCCTCCAATTGGGTTATATGTGAATTTTCCGCCTTTCTCTACAGCATCTCCATAATCAAAATCCACTTGTAGCTTGGTGCCCTCGGTATTGATCCACCATTGCCACGTCGGAAGTATATCCTGTAAGTTGATGTTTGACCACTCTTCGTCATTAGAAATTTTACCGTTCATATAGTACTTCATACCGTGGCCTGTATTAAAGTTGCTCACAAACGTACTTCCATCTACGACAGAGCGCTCAGTTATATATCTTGAAATGCCTGTCCACTCCGAAGCATCTTTCACGCCAACATCCGGTCTTGCGTACCCCTTTTGCTCCTCCGTATCGGTTGGATCTATCTTAACTCCGGTATACCACATGCGCTCACGTTCAGCGATCATCCATTGATGATCATCATCACCTCGAAGGTTTTTGCTTGGATCACCTAAATTTTCGTCCAGCGCATGCTGAACAAAGTTGCCTCCCAATGTTGCAATCGCTGTAAGTGGATTTCCTGTCTCTTGATCTAAAATGATATCCATATTTCTAGTCGAGTTATGGGTTCCTCCAAAGTTACCCATTCCTGCCTCGACACCCGAAAAGACTGTCTTCAGTGGATCAATTCCTCTTCTCTTCGCTTCTTCGACGCTTTTCTTAATATAGGTTTGATTCGTACTATCTCCATTATTCCATCCATCGGGTGAATTCCAGTTATAGTTCATGAAGACGGAATTATTAATCATTCCTCCCATCTCATCATCTCGAACGAAAGAACTGTGGGACGGGATTAGCGATGGTTGATAGGTCAGTTTTCCCTGTTTATCATCCACCGTGTCATACCACTGTGTATATACGCCTGCATCCACCAAGGTCTTTGTAAATGCTTTGTATTTCTTGATGTCTTCCGCTTTAACCGAGGTTTCCTGGTTAATAAAATACCCGTCAAAGCCGAAGTATTCCTTCATCTCAATGAGCTTTTCTGCTACAGGGAAAGTTCCATCTTCTCTTTGTTTTAATATAAGGTCATAAGGCTGGCCTTCACGCGGAATAAAGATACAGCTTACGGATTTCACACCATTTTTATGTGCCGCATTCGTATAAGCTGGATTAGGAAGGTCTACGATGCCAAACTCAAATGCCCTCCTCTCCCAGGATTCAGAAGGGGCATATAAACTAGGGGGCACATCCGCTGTTGCTGTCCCATGCCACCCCCCATAATAATCTGTATATTGCCAGAAATTGAACAGATAGTTCGAAAATTCATTATTATAAGGTGTTGCGCCAAGGAAGTAAAAGTCGTAATCACCGATTAGGTTGAAAAACTCTGTTTCTGGATTTAGCTTGGGATTCGCTTGAGTTGCAGCAAAAGCATTGTTTCTTTCTTGTAAAGGTACATAGGCTCTTAACCGCTCCGAATTAGGGTCTGTCTCTGGAGACCAACTCTCGATATCTACCGCTCGATACCCATGTGTCATAGGTTGATTCTTCCCGAACGTTGCATCTCCTGTGGGTGGCATAGAATCTCCAGCGAATACATGATGTGGAAATGTTGAAAGCGTTAATACACAAGCGGTTATTAATGCTAGTCTTCTTTTCTTCACTAATCATTCCTCCTATTTTGTTATTCAGCTTCTCGGCATTGAACCGAGGCAAAGAAGATAGGGTTACTGCTTGAGAGTTCCTGCATTTTTCCAGAACCAAATGTAAGTGCTTTCATAAAATGCTATACCAATTAATCATCACACTCCGTTCAGGACAATTTTCATTTCGTTACAGTGTCTATTTTAACACTCCCACGGGAGACGAACTTGTGCCCATTCATGACATTTGTATCTTTTGTTTACATGTTTAAATCCCACACCACAAAAAAAGGTCCACTGATTAAACTCGATCCAATCAACCTGCATGCATACTTTAACGATCTCAATTTTTGAACTCTTCTCGTACAGAAAAAGCCGAGAAATTTCTCGGCATAGGATGTCAGTAGTTATTCACTTGCTCTGGAAAAATGTCAAATTCACTCATCAATTTGATCTCGAACACGTTGGAAAATTGCCCTATTCTTACCTTCGGTACCCTGTCCTTTGGCGTGGTATATATTGATCCTCCTATCCCATCACGTTGCGAGACGGATCAAGAAATTCACAGAAAATACCTCAACAACAATAAGGCAGATGTCTTGGAGCGACTATCGTAAGTGACCGCGAACCTATTCTGTTCGTTTCATGTTCGAGAAAGCTTCGTTACACGACCATCAACAATCCATTCAGCTACATAAACAGAACCTTGGGAATCCACACACACACCATGAGGTGAGCTGAATTTATTATCACGATAATAGGACTTCGGCAAATTAGGCCAGCCCGTTTGTTTATAAGCCTGCTGATCTTCACCTAAATGACAGATCAACCGATCATTCTTGTCGAAAATTGTAATTCGGCTATCCAAGTCAGGGATGTAAACTTCATCGCCTTGAAAATAAAAGCTGCAAGGCATGTCTAAATCGTCAACTATGACTCTTTTGAAATCGCCTTGCAAAGTGAAAACTTGAATACGGTGATTGCCACGATCCGCTACGTAAACCTCTTCTTCACCGCTCCTTATATCAATGGAAATGCCATGCGGACAGTTCAATTGTCCGTCTTCTGTACCATTTCCACCCCAAGACCGGATATATTCACCGGCTGCTGTATACTGATGAATCCAGCTTTGACCATAACCGTCAGCTACATAAATATCCCCACTAGCAGAAACAGCTACATCTGTTGGTACAAATTTCAACTCTTCATTGTAAATATCAGCGCGATCTGGCGTTTCCAATGTAAGCAAGTGCTTGCCGCTTAAATCCATTTTCACAACATTACATCGCGTAGTATCTGTTACATAGAGGTATTCGCCATCCTGCTCTTTATTCATGTGAAATCCATGTGCGCCGCCCTCAAACTCTTCGCCCCATGCTTCTAGAAATTGTCCGTCTTGATTAAATTTGAAAATCGAAGGTTTTCCCGTATGAAACACATAGACGTTATCTTCCTGATCAACGACAATTCCATGCGTATATCCGAAGTCCAAGTCAGCAGGAAGTTTGGCCCAGCCTTGAACAAGATTATAACTTCGTACGGTATTACCTAATTTTGATTGATATTGATTAGACATTTGTTAGCCCCATTCCATATTCCCCTATACCAAATCGATGATATTAATGGAAATTAGTTTGTCAAAAAGACACGCGTGAGTCGCAAAAAAACTAAGGATACACAATTGGATTAAGCGGACTTGCGGCAGCATCTCCTGCTTTTTGTCCTGGAAACCAGTTTGCTAAGTCATTTTTTTGCGCATTACTATCCGGTTCAGCAATAGCGAGCCCATCAGCAATATAGATAATGGTCATCACTTCACGCATTTGATCCGTTGGATTTCCCGGAGCGCTGTGTAGAGTCCATCCAGAGTGAAAAGTAGCATCGCCCGCTGCCATTGCACCGTAATTTACCTGTTCTATGCCTTTACCTTCAATATAGCCCTTGAATGTTTTATGCGACTCATCCGATATTTCCTGCTTCGAGATATAGCCATTGTGTTGGGTTTCAGAAGCAAAGGTCATCGATCCAACTTCCTCCGAAATTGGAACAAGCGGCATCCATAGTGTTATTGTTTTGTCGGTGTCCAATGGCCAATAGATTTGATCCTGATGCCATGGCGTATGACCGCCTCCGGGCTCTTTGAACAATGCTTGATCATGGTAAATTCGTACTGATGGGACGCCCATGAGATCAGCAGCTACTTTTGCAAAGCGTCGCGCCAGCACAAATTTTTCAACAGAATCACTTATTTTCCATAGGTTACCGATTTGAATAAATGCTTTACCATATGTATCCCGTTCATGCAGTGGTTTTGTATGGTTGTTATGTTCTTTGACGATCTCACTAATTACCTCACGATAGATGGAAATTTCATCATGCTTGGCTAGTCCTCTTACAATTGTATGTCCATCGCGTTGGTAATTTGAAATTTGTTCTTCTGGAAGATGATGTACCTCGTTCAAGCTAGGAAGGTTGTTTAATATGCTCATTTTCAATTCTCTCCTTTTCAACTATTCATATATGATATAGCTTATTGTAAGAGATTTTGACAGTTTGGTCTTTGTGTGTGATGATTATTTTACTTGTATAAAATGACTGAATTTAAGGATGACTACTATGAATTTATTTTCATTTGCTAATACGCACCCCATTGTCCCCTACATAAGAGAAAGTGATTTTGCAGTACGTTCTGCCTATTATCTCCCTTTCCGAAAACTCCTTGATTATTTGTTTATTTATATACAAAAGGGAGAACTAACGATCATTGCCGATGGTACCACATATGTGCTCGAAGAGGGGCAGTTCTGTTTGCTTCAACCTGGAACCATACATGATTTGCAAGCTATTACTCATAATACTACACCATTTGCCCATATGGACTTTTTCTTTCACGCTGATCGGGAGAAGAGCTTTCCGACAAAACCTGGACAGATCGATGTGCATTCCTTCCAGCATTTGATGCAGCCAAGGCTTAATGACTTCGAAGGTTTATCAATCCCGGTTTTGCTAGCACCTAGCAAGCCGTATATTTACCGCAATTTGCTAATGAATATGATAGAAAGCTGGCTTGAACCGAATCCTTTATCTAAGCTAAAGGCGCAAGCAATAGCTTTACAACTCCTTCATCACATCATTCAAGACCATTCTAATCCCGCCAATCTAAGATCAA
>Ga0153923_100273_pt1 | contig 19846 bp, 16 predicted proteins | sample TSNJ007MetaG_FD_104682 | JGI IMG/M metagenome (GOLD analysis project Ga0153923, IMG submission 104682) | Attine ant fungus gardens microbial communities from New Jersey, USA - TSNJ007 MetaG | ecosystem: Host-associated > Fungi > Mycelium > Unclassified | place: USA: New Jersey, Brendon T. Byrne...
ATCATGTAGGTCCCTTGCGATCCGGCTTCTTTCCTCCTCTTGAATATAACGCTCAAGCTGAGCATTGGCTATATCAAGCTTTTCTTTCAAGAAATTAGCCTTCGTTCTTGTATAAATAACGATTGGTGTGACAAGCTGGGCAATAAGGGTTGGGAAATACGTGGGTGTGAACATTCCAAACGGGCTACCCTCATTAATCCAGCAGAACACCATAAACATAACTATGATTCCTGCCATCCCTACACTGATAATCCACTTGTGATACGCTCTGCCAAGCAGATTTGCAAACACAAAGCCATACAGTAATAGCCAACTATCGACATACATGCTAAGTCCTACAATTAACAGGCATCCCCCGAGACTGGCCATGAGTAAGCGCCAATCCCGATGCCATAAGCCAATATAATAGCAACCTACAAATAATGCGATGAATAATAGTTTGACTACAAAATGAATGGTCCATTCTGAAATGACAACGCGATAAATCAGAAATATGACAGCGATCAAATCAATAAATAGATATTTTTCAATCTGATCTGCGGGGTAAATCTTCTTCAACATGATTAGATGCACACCTTATTTGTATAATCATTCCGCTAACTATTTGCTTAATAGATTAGAAGTAAACCTTCGTGCTGATTCCATTGGACCGTACTTAAAGCGCTTCAGCCATAGGGAAGCAAATATAACCTGGAAATAGCTTATGCCCAGCCATATAAACACAATCGTTACGGAGTCGACTTTGCCGCCAAGACCGAAGCCCCATCCATAGAAAATTACTGTAGCGATCACATTCTGAAGTACATAGCAGCTGAGTGACATTTGGCCTACCTGCTCAAGTCTACTCCACAGCCAAAGCTTCTGATTAGCTTCTACTAACTTAGCAATCAACGCAATATATCCGAGCGAAAGAATGGGTGCAAATAAATAACGGACGGGTAAATCAAAGTAGCCGCCTGGTACAAATATAAGTAAATTCAACGGAATACCCATATATAGTCCAAAATGAAGTAATTTCTTTCTTTGCTGTCTCCCATTCTCATCAGAAGAAAACGTCCCGGATCTCATTAAACGAATCCCTAATAGAAACAGAAAAATGTTCATTGGAATAACGAAAATGACTTCTAAACGCAACATAACAAAATTTGCAAACCGATTCTGTACTTGCTGAACCCAGCTGCCATCTCTATATAATAATATAGTCTCATTCATATTTCCTAAAGAAATATTGGCCCCGGTTAGACCCATATAGATTCCAAGAACCAATACAAGGAGCATGATTCCCCCGTGCAGTCCGCCAACAATCTTCATCACGCGCCGCATGATGGGATCGCCGCCTTTGATAATAAAAGCTACAATGATCGCTGTTACGCCATAGCTCATCAGAATATCATATTCCAACACAAGGATGAAGTGGATGAATCCTTCCACCATAAGTATAATGGATGCCCATATATATACACCTGGCCAAGCAGTACCTTTTCTTAATGCCTGCTGATACTTCATCTCAAGTCCTACTCCGAACATAATGGTTAACAAGCCAAGGAGCTTGCCATTGACTAGAAACAACACCAAATTTCTTACAAAATCTTGGATTGAATCCCACCACGCATTGTGATTAAAGGAAAATATATAGTTCAAATCCCCCAAGTGTGCCAATATCCAAATATTTGTTCCAAGTGTACCTAATACAGCAAACCCTCTCAATATATCTAGCAATCGAATTCTTCCACTGTCCCTCTCCATTGCGTCAATCATCCCCTCGTCAGTAAGTACCTTCATTGTATCTCTGAACTGATGGGTATGATATTCACGAAAGTCAGCAATTTGATATGACACTGTCATAAATACTCGGTCCCAAATAAAGAGACCTTGAATGGCATATAGCCAAACAAAGTCCCCTTACTTATATCTAAATTGAAACTTCAGTACAAATATCTTCTATGTTACTAGAAAATGGAGTGATATTGTTCTGAGGGATGGGTTGTGACTCGTGCTGATAATTGAATTAATACATCGTCCACTCTCTGCATCAGTCTTTTAAGATGTGCTGATTCCATCTGCTCAATGAGAGAGATATCTATGAGACTTGCTAGAAAGTGCATGGAATGAATAAACAGCACGGTATCCAACTCAGTAAGCTCCATCACATCTTCCAGTGATAATGAATGCGGAGGAAACACACTATTATTCTCTTTCATGTACAGCGCCTGAAGCATGGACTTCAATGCTCTATCGCTAAATATAATGCACACATGGGATAAGTGCTGATGTATAAATAGACATGTGGAATTCATATGGATCTGTGAGAGGTTATGTAGATTTCTTATAGCCTTAGATTGCGTGTCATTCCCCTGTGTTCCTGTCATCGTGTTTGTGTGATCTCTGCATTCAGCCATGAAGGTTAGGTTATTCACATGCTTCAGCTCCTACTTCTGTTATTGCGCGATTATATTGAGGTATAATGTAGCATTTAAAATCTATTAAGTACGTATGTTATGAATTTACAAATCACTAAAATACTTATTTGTAAATATATGTACTATTATACAGCAAAATAATATGTATAGATATTATTTTTAATAATTATATAGCGATGTATAGCTAATGTTATTTTACCTACACTTTGTAGTAGAGAGGTGTGGACAATATAATGGATAAAGAAATACTTCTTCGGGTGGGTGCCCGTATTCGTGATCTGCGAAAAGAAAAAGGATTAACACAAGAGTCTCTAGGAGAAAAGGGTGGCTTTCACTTTTCCTACATCGGTCAGATCGAACGAGGAGAACAGAACGTTGCACTATTGAATCTCGCGAGAATTGCTGAAGCATTAGATGTAGATATTTCACAACTGTTCACTTACATCAATCTAACGAGTAATGAAGAATCACAATCTGATATACAAGAAATAATGTTAATGCTCAACCAGAAAGATCCAAAGCAGATCGTTATGGCAAGGAATGTACTAAGAGAAATTTTTAATAATAAGTGAATACTTATATAAAGCCAGCTTTATGGATTTAACTAAACTTTACGATCCCCAAGTTCAATCATTTCTAAAAATCCATGAAGAATAGAATATGAGGGTTTGTCATTAGTTCAATCTACATAGGTAACTAGCAAAAAGCTGATTGGAATTCCAATCAGCTTTTTTAGTATCCATTATTCATGTGTTAGTATCTTTTATGTTACTTATTTTGATTCGATTTACTATCCTTTTCAACATGCTCAGCCCGAATACTTAGATCTGTGATATTCGCTTCTAATAGTACATCATAGATCTTCTGAATATCCGAATCAGATAATACCATGTCTGGATTTTCTGCCTGAATTCGAAGTAACTTTCGCTGAATATACTCGGATAACTCTACATCATAGACTATGAGATCATCGGATTGGATCTTTCTAAGTTCAGGATCAACACTAAACCTGCAACGCATAGTAAAGGAAACCATTGAGATATATCTAACTTCTTTATAACTTGGTAGATGACGTTTAATAGCTTGTATATGGCCATAGTTCTGCATGAATGGATTGTACATTCTAAATCGATTACTCACCATCCATGACTTATCATCGCGCTTACCCTTGATCTCACCATTGTAGTTCTTCGTCTCAATCACAAACAGACCGTGAGGTGTGATCACCACGTGATCGATCTGTGAAAAACCCGTGCGAGACTTGGCGTTCACAACCATTAAGTCACTTAAATACTTGTAATCCTTAGGTATTTGATCGAGCTGAATATTAATTTTATGTTCGCCCAATTCACCGATCCGAGTCGACTGTACTTTGGGCTTTGGTTTGGTTGTTGGTGCTACTGTAGATTTACTTGTCATTGGCTTCTGTTTCTTCTTCTGGACTGGTGAAGATTTAAACATAGAAAATAGTCTTTTCAACATGGTATTCTTGCTCCACTCATATGTATTATTGGGACTTCAACCCATCCGTTTCTTCTTCCAAGTGTCTAGCTTATTCTCTAGCGCAATTCCGTTAATCAATTTAATATTCAGGCTTTCGGCGGCCTCTCTAGCTTTCACTGTAAAATTGCTAGTCGTCACAACCCATGCATCATAACAACCATGCACTTGTTTCCCTGCCTTTAATCTAAGAACAATATCATTACCGACATTCTGCTTCCAACACTTACACTGAACTGCTATCTTATAACCTTCTTTTCCACGTAATATTAAATCTACTTCATGATCCCCTGCACCACCGATTTGCTGTATACGCCAATACACCTCAACTATTAGTCTGTACTGACCAACAGTGAACAGCTCTCCACAGTGTTGAGTTTACAGAGTGAACATGTTTGTTTTAAATGGAACAGCATTTGCTCATGTAACATTCTCGGGATATACAGATTGCTCACTCCCGCTCAACTGTTTTTATAAGTTATGGAATTTAATTTAAATCGATAGCCTAAAGTCTTCTATTTTCTGCCTTAAAACAGCTTCAGGTTCTCTATTGCTAAGCTTCTCAAGTAACATTTGTTCTATGTCATTATCATTTAGTACAATTATGAGCTTTTTCTCCAAAGCCCAAACTTCCCGTAAGGTATGTATTGTATTTTCGCTTGCACCATAACGAGTGATAATGATACCGAATAATCCAGTTCCATGTGGTTTTAGATAGTTTGCCATCTGTAAAACTTCTTTTTTCGTTATACCTTTATTGTAATTTTTAGCATCAATCACTATGTAGTCCGCAAGATATCTATTACTGAGATATGACCAAAAACCAGTTTCAGAGTAGTTAGGAAGTATGAAATCTCGTCTATTCACAGAAAAAAAATCAGAGTTTTCTTGAAGTGGACTTCTTAAAGGCGGGCAAATAAGGTACTCTAATATTTCTCCGATCATTCTCTGGTATACACTCCATTGGTCTCTTCCAGGATTGCAATTCCTTAATCTTTCAATGAACTCGTATTCAACCTTTTTTCGTTCTTGAGATGGTAAAATTAATTTTTGGAAATATGGATGTTCCAGTTCCTTTATTTGTTGTGAAAACTCTTTGCGTAAATATTCCGCGTCCCAGATTTCTATATTTTGCGCCTTTAACAACTTGACACTTTCTTCAGATAATATTCCCGGAATAAGTAGCGCAAACGCACTATTTCTCTTCAGTTCCCTAATTTTATTAAATCTTTCAATAATACGATTAATTCTATCAAGCGTGAGAGAATTATGGAATTTGACCTCAATAATCGTTTCAACTATTTTATCATTATCTATCTGTTGCACCATTATATCAGCTATAGAGTGGTCTCCAATTTTATAATCTCTAAGAACTCTCGTAAACTTCTCACTTTTTATAAAAATATTGAACATATATTGTTCAAATTCGAAGCCTTTAATATTATTACTTAAGAAATAGTTGCATTCTCGACATGTTAATACTAGATTTTCAATACTGTTACTTCCGCCCGCAGCCTTAGGCAGAATATGTTCGATTGCTACCGTTTCAAGACCACTTAGTAGTTTTCCGCAATTTGCACATTTTCCATTTTGAAGATCAAATAGATTACTTTTTATACCCCTCATTCTATTATCCCCCCATTTTGATTGCGTAAATTAATAACCATTAAGATCCAACTTTCAATCATAACGATGAACAAACAATTCATATATTCACCAATTCAAACAGTAAGCATTTTCTCTTGCTTTTTCTTCTTTTCTTCCATTTCTTCATTAGTTTTTTGCTGAATCAAATCAACAAATAAATCATCATAATCTTTTTCATTATTTATACTAAGAAATTCACCATCTAAAGATTTCTCTTCACCACGATTTATTATATTCTCAAATAAATTCTCCACTAACTTTCTAGCTTTAGCGAAATCACCTGTATCAGAGGTTTCATGTAATATTTGGTAGATAGTTTGAGTTTTTTTATCATTTTCAACGTCTCCGATATTAATGGCATTTTCAAAGTTTGATATCGAGCAGAACACTCTAATGTCATCATTATTTTTTAATTTTAGGATTTTTTTACAATTTGTAAGCTGAGCTTTTAATGTAGAAGAGGAATACTTAATATGATTATCTACATCATGTAGAACATCGTAACTAGAGTTAAACTGATTAAGAACTTTCATCAAGGTTGCAATTGTAGCTTTACCCCTAGCACGAATTATATGTATATTTTTATTACTTTGCTTAGCAAGATGTTTAAAAGCAATATACTCAGTATCTCCTTCAACGATCACTACTTTATCCGCAAAGAAGAATTCATTAACATACGAGTCAACATAGTTTAAAATCTTCATATTTTGAATATCATCCTCATCAAACTGCTCACTAACAGACTTGTATAGTTGAATTGCTTCTTTTTCTCCAACACGAAAAACCTGAATAGAGGTATGTCTCTCAGATAAATCTATTAGTATTGGCGAATGAGTCGAAATCATTAGTGGCATGTTTTGTCCAATTTTATAAAGAGAACGACTTAACGCTCTAACTGCCTCTGGATGCAAGAAAGCTTCTGGTTCATCTATGAGTAACAATTTATTTTCATTTTCATCTAAGAGCTTTTTTTCAATCATATTTTGAATGAGATATATTAAACTCATTCGTTGTAAACCAGTACCCTGATTTGCTAAAGGCATTTTTGTTGATATATTACTGTCAATATGAACATTTGAATTTGTAGACTTTAATATATCCGTAGATGAAAACCCTTCACTCTCGCCACCTACAACATTCAACGATAAATTCTCATTAGAAAATAGAACTCGCAAGTTATCGGAAACATCGTTACTTACTTGTTCAAGTATTTTATCCGTGTTTAATTTAATCCTTCTTAGAAACTCAGGATATGACTTTTTGATTTGAGAGTATTCCTGTGCTAATTGAAACATTTCTTTCTCTTCTTCAGGGTCTCCACTAAAATCTTCAAGCTTTTGTAAATCATTTTTGATTATTTCTGAATAAATATTCTGAATTAAGTCATTAATGTCATCAGGTAACATAGAGGGTGTTATATAAAATGGTTTATTGTTTAATATTTCTTCCAATTTGCCTTTCGATTCGTGTGTACCTTTAATTTCAGCATCATTTTCATCATAAAAACTAGGTGCAGACTCTTCTTTATATTTCTTCACAATAGTCACTTTATCTTCACCAGATTCAAAAACCGCTTTTAGGACTATATTCTTCCTCCTTACAGAAAAACAGTCGCTTGGGATAGTCTTCGCTTTTGTCTCTTTTTGAAAAAAACAGTTGATAGCTTCTAATATAGTTGATTTACCTGTATTATTTCTTCCAGTTAAAATAGCGATTGAATCTTTAGAAAAGTCGATTGTAAACTCTTCCTTAAAGACCTTATAATTAGTAACACTAAAATTAGTCAATCTCATTGGTTCTCCCCCTTAATTAACATAGTTAAATTCTACCATGCGCCTACTGTTTTTAATATGACATTAAATAATAAAGAACCAAACTTAGAGCCCGTTCCTGAGGGGATTTCACTTAACAACATTAGTACGCAATTTTATTGTAACTTCTTTACATTAGACAAAACATTGAAACCAACTTCCGCTGTAAACAAAAAAGAGGAGCTCTCCGCTCCTCATTGCAATTTCCGCCAATACATCTCTAAATTAATTATCTCTCCGTACTAACAGTGAACAGCACTCCACATGTACCGTATGCGGGAACATATCATACTTTGATTACATTTGTTGGAGTAGGTTAGAACCTTGATACATAGGAATTCCCTCTATTTGAGTGTTGTTCTATTTGTTTGCTGTTTGCTCATTATTTACAGCTTTCGTTCCCATCTGATAAACAAATAAATTTTCAAAAAAACTTCGAATTAGTTTAATATTATTTCTTAATAATTATTTTGATTCCTTTTATTCCTGAGAAGCCTTTCAAAATTCACTATCAATATATCTTATATAATGGTCCATTCCTTTAATAGCTTACTTTCCCAATTTATACATGTTATCTATTATATATCAAAATTTAGTCAAGCCACTTACGGAAGCTATATCAATCCTGATCAAAGTTAAGTGAAGAATGGAAAAAAATTGAACCTATCCATTCCGATAATATATCTAAAACTATCCATTCCCAAAAGATTTTAGAGAAATTTCACATGATATGATTGTCTGGATAGAAAGATCACAAAAATTAACTTTGGGATTGTTCAGGCTCTATTACAGAAATATTAGAGGCATCTTCGTTATTAATTTTAAACCTGCTACTTAGGTGTTCCCTTTTGACGCATCAACACTTATTACAAATAACGGGTCAAGCTATAATTCAATATGTAAATTAAATTCTTAGAAACCTTCCAAAAACATTTTCTTTATGCCATATTAATGCTGCTTTATCAGGATAAGCGTCTGAATCAATAGGAAGATGTATCTCTAACTCTTGTATTTCCTGTATAGATGAAGAAGCTTCCAAAAGTTCTTCATGTACATTGATTCTATATGAATCATCGATAGTGAAAAAACCTTTATCAAAAGCCCAATGAAGATCTCTATTTAAAACAATACCATTTGTAGGATGGTCACCTCCACCATGTTCTTTGGGTATGATATGTGCAGCTTCAAGATTGGAAAATCCACCAAAATTAATATTTTTTTCAGTAACAGCACAATTATACTCATATAAATAAAGTAAAACTTTTCTAAATATTCTATCTCTAGCTATTGACTCAGTCTCAGATATTGTTCGCATTACCCTAGTTTCTTGGACTGTTCCTGCAAAGGCATCATTAAGTTCCGTTGATGATGGAATGTCGAAACTTCTTGTTCTTGTTCCTGAAGAACCAGTAGGCGTTGTTTGCGGTGGTATAGGACTCGGAATTATTGGTGTTAGTGATGATAACGGCAACGGAAGAGCTGTTGATAACCCTGTAATTCCTGGAATTATACCACTTATTGAAGTTGGTGAAACTAATTTCGCAGTTTTTCTTGGAGAAGTGTTTAAAATTGCTACAGCTGCAGGATAATAAGGATCTGTTGTTTGTATATAATGTAGATTAAAGTTTGCTGTAGAGATTTCTTCTAATATTATTATGTCATGTGGGGAAAATGGTATTACTGCTTGAAGGCTTCTATTAACATATATTCTATGTTCATCACGAGTCTCAAAGGGGTCTGCACTCGAATGTTTACTATTATGGTAAGTATACGCACAAGAAATACCATTTATTATAACATTTATACTATCATGAGGGATGGTAGGACTTAGTGTAGGAAAAAAAGATGTAGTATCCTTTGTTATATATAGAAACCTACCTGCCTCTCTTGATACTCCATTTCTATATCCAAGTTCGTGAGCATTTAATTTCTTAATAAAGATCACTTTGGTTCCTCCTGTATCTTCTTATTTTTGTATTTTCCACATTACACCAACAAACTAATTTGGTAAAGATAAATAATATTTGTAATAGTTAAGAATTATAATTATCTCTAAAAATTATAATTCTTAACTACATTACAAAGAAAAAAAGCTATCCCAAATTAATTAAGGATAGCTCTGATCGTATGTTTTAGACATTTATCAAATGGGTTTTATTAATTTGGAGTTTTGTTAATCAACCAACATACGTACCATCCGCCACAACATAGGTTGTCTTGCTTGCTGGTAAAGCTTTTGTATTTGGAAAGCTCATTGCTATACTAAGAATTTCTAGCGAGTTCTCAATTTTTATAGGATATATTAGCAACACAGCAGTATCTTTCTTACGTAATGAAACTTTGTCTGTCCTAGAGGTTAATTTATTTTCAATAAAAAGATCAATAAACTCCTCATCTGTGACATGAACTGCTCGCATATGTCGCTCACTACTTTTTTGACGTTCAGTTCGAGCAATTTGATATCCACCTAGGTACTCATCTGATGAATCAAAACGGTTTGAAAGTAAAACTATATTACATTTTGATAACTCTTTATTTTTAGTCTCATTTTGAATAGCCTTAATATAATTATTCATCTCTAACGATCTCATGCTTGGTGTCTTAAAGGCTTCAAGTACATCAAATACCTGAGACATTGGTACCCCTAGCCATACTCGGTTACTAGCACTCATCTCCGGAGTAATAGCTAAACCCTTTAATAACTTTTCAATTACATTATTATTTTCTTCATTTGTTTTTGCATCTCTTGTAAAACTAGTATCCTGAAGCAATTGCCCTGCCCAAGAACTCTTTCTAGCAATTCTAAATCCATGGCGACTTTTTTCTGCAGCTGTGAGCTTCAATTTAATATTTCCTTTTTTCTTTAGAGCTTTTATTTCTGCTGGTAATGAATCTGTTTCTTCAATAATATAGAGTTCATAATCATCGGGTGATATTTGCAAATTATGCATGTCTGTTAAATCATCCATTAATTTTTCAATTGTCTTTACAGTAGTCGCAAATGCAACAACAAGATTTTGTGTTGTATATAATCTGCATAAATCTAAATATATCCATACCAACGACCCATCTGTGTTAACGTATCCTGCATTTTACTTTCACGTAAATAATAACTTATTGTAAGACCATCGAGGGTAATTCCACGTGACAACTTGTTCCCACCTATAGCTACCACATATAGGCCTTCCTCCTTATAATCTTCATAATTCAAAGTATCTTCAGATTCCCCATTAATCTTCATTACTTCAATATTAGATAGCACCTTTGGAATTACTTCGCATATCTCTTCCCATTTTAAGGTGAGAGTAGATCCCATTACAGCTAAAGAACTAGGAATAAAGTCAGTTTCGAACAGAGATTTTAATTCAGAATATAAGTTATCTTTTGAGCAGCAATTTGTTGATTTAAAGCATTAATTTCTTGTCTAACTGCTCGATAAGTGAGTTCCTGTACCCGATTAGTCATCTCAGTATGTATTAGCATAGAGTTATGCTCTTTTTCACTTTCCCGAAGTATTCTAATCGACGTTGATAATACAAATGCCTTAATCGCTACTTTTAACCCATCTGGTAAACGTTTTTTATTTCTGAGGTAATCAGCAAAACCCTTTGGCGTAATCTTTTGGATTTTAACCAATGGTCTTGCTCTTCCATTTCCTCCAAACCAATGGTTTGGTCCAACATAGTTTTTATCGCTTGAGATTGCTAGAACAAAATCTCTTGGATATAAATCATGTCCATACTCAGGGTGCTCGATTCTACGGTTCACTAGTAAATTTGCAAATGGTGTAGCCGTATAGGCTACATATGATTTGCGATTAAAAACCTTTAATAGCTTCCTAATATGTGCGTTAATAGAGGAAGGAACATAATCTGGGTCACTTGGGCTTTTTCCTTTATTATTTGCTTTTTTAGTTTTTTTACCATAATAAGTATCAATTGAAGCCAAATCTGATTCATCATCAATAATTAGAGCAGCTTTATTATCAACATTATTATTTCGTAAAAGTTTTATTATTGATTTTAGATTATCATGATTTTTCTTAGTGACGATAATTAATGGATGATTCTTATCAACCGATATTTTCATACCAGTTTTTTCACCGTTTATATCCCCTGACGATGATTTATCAGTAATACATCCTGTTAAAACAGTATTTCCCCAGTACCTACCTATTCCAGTGCTTAAATCTTCATCTGGGTCATCATCATAAGACTTTTGACCAACAACATCAGAATCGATTCGTATTTGCGTCTGTGAACGTAGGTCATTTTGTGAACCAGTCAAAACTATGACTATTTCATAGTTGTTGTCAAAAGCTAGATTAATAAGTGAATTAAAATGTTCAGTCTTTCCAGATTGAACCTCCTTATATACCATACCTTTTACATAAAATTCACTTTCTAACATGTGCTTAACTAAATGACCCATAATAACATTTAAAGAATAGTTAAGATTGGCCATCTGTCCATCAGATCGTTTTTTTTCATTTCGGAAGAATTCTTGGTTCGCTATCCATCTTTTTCTATCAAAATGTACTTGATCGGATTTGGAATCTTCAGTTTGTAATATTAGAGTTTGATCTAAAAACTCAAAATGCTCTTTGAAATTTTCGGTAACGTTATTCATCTCTTCTTCAAACGTAATATTTACTTTTAAATTAAGTTTATCACAAGCTGCTTTGAGTCCTTCAAGAGCTTTTTCTATTATATTATTGAGAGTATTGTAATCTCGAATAACCCATTTCTTACATCTGGTTCAATAAATGATTTCACTATACTTATCTGATCCATTTTATCCCACCCCAACCATTCTGGTTAATAAAAAAAACATACAATAAATCACATCAATAGTAAACGTTCCATCTTTAGCTTCTAGCATTAATATTATTCAATAGCTCTGTTTAAACTTTTAGGAACAATGACAAAAGTACAATCCTCACATTTAAATATATATTATTCCGATAGTACTAATAATACCGCTTGAACTTAAAAGCTTGTATCAAAGGTTATCACTGGTAACATCAACAAAAATGGAAGGAGTTGAGGTCAAATTAGTGTTTTCATATACTATATTCCAGTGTTTGTTTATGTCGAAAAATGATATAATACAAATTTAACGCTTGCGATTAGCGCTACTATTAACTAAAATTAATATTAAAGCACCAAACACACGTTCTATAAGGAGACAATAAAATGAATAACAATACTTTGGCCAGTAATCTAAACGTTCTTGATCTATTTTGTGGCTGTGGAGGGCTTTCACAAGGCTTCATTAAAGCAGGTTACAATGTATTATTAGGTGTTGATTTTGATGAAGCTGCGCTAAAAACCTTTAAATATAATCATAGTGAATCACAAGCTATTAAAGCGGATCTCTCAACAGATGACGCTTTTTCTGATATAGAAGAAATTATAGGTTCCCAAAAAGTAGATGTCATTATTGCAGGCCCTCCCTGTCAAGGATTCTCTCTAACAGGTTCCAGAGATATCAACGACACTAGAAATTCTCTTTATCTTGCGGTAGTTAAAGCAGTTAAAAGATTTAAACCAAAGGCCTTTTTAATTGAAAATGTCCCCGGGATGGCTACCTTATATAATGGAAAAGTAAAAGAGCAAATAATAAATACATTCGAAGACCTTGGTTACAATGTAACAGTTACTGATAAGCCTTTACTAGCAGCTGATTATGGAGTTCCACAAATGAGAAAGCGGATGTTTTTTGTTGGCTTTCAGAATGAGTTAGGTTGTTTTGAAATACCAAAACCTACAAATACTCCTAAGACTTATGTAACATGTGAACAAGCAATCTCTGACTTACCGAGCCTTGAAGATGATTTAGGAAAAGAAGCCGATTATTATCCTGTAGATCCACAAAGTGATTATCAAAAAATGATGAGAATTAATGCTAATACACTTTATAATCATGAGGCAACCAAACATACAGAATACGTTAAATCAGTTATTTGCCAAGTACCAGAAGGTGGGAATTATAAAGATCTTCCTCCAGGAGTGGGTGATAGCAGAAAGTTTAATGAAGCTTGGACAAGATATCATAGTAAAAAGCCATCTCGCACTATCGATACAGGACATAGAAATCATTTTCATTATAAGTATAATCGAGTTCCCACTATAAGAGAAAATGCTAGACTTCAATCTTTTACGGATGACTTTGTGTTTTTAGGTACAAAAACTCAACAAAATAGACAAGTTGGTAATGCTGTGCCCCCTCTACTTACTTATAGCTTAGCTAATCAAATACTAAAACAATTGCAATCACCAGAAAAAGCGGAGAAAATCATTTCAGATCAACATCAAATTTCTTTGAGTTTTTAATATTAGATGAAATACAGGTGACTTTATATGGAAAACAATAATCTCAAGAAAATAAAAACCTTAGAATTGTTCGTAGGCTGTGGTGGGTTACTTGATGGGTTTGAACAAAGCGGTAAGTATGAAACCATTGCTAGTGTTGAATGGGCTAAGCATGCATGTAAAACTATAATTAATCGATTAAGCAACAAATATAATTATGAAGATGCACAGAGTAAAGTTCTTCACTTTGATATTCAAAGAACTCACGAATTAATCCATGGTTGGAAAGATGATGAACAATTTGGCTCAAATGAGGGCTTGAACGAGGTTATACGTAGTAGGCAAATCGATATAATTATTGGAGGCCCGCCGTGTCAAGCGTACTCTATGGCTGGTAGAATTCAAGATAAAGATGGAATGAAGTATGACTATAGAAACTATTTATTTGAAAGTTATTTGGAAGTTGTGAAAATTTATAAGCCAAAGATAATTGTATTTGAAAATGTAGAGGGTATGTTATCTGCTAGACCAGATGGAGTAAATATTGTTAAAAAAATAAAAAAGGGATTCAATGATAATGGTTTTGATATTATTGATGATATCCGCGGCAACGCTTTATTAGACTTATCTGAGTTTGGCGTTCCTCAAAAAAGAAAGAGGGTTATCTTAGTAGGTTTAAGCAGGGGCCACTTTGGAGATGAAAAATACAACCAAAGTTTGCTTCTAGAATTTTACAATAACATACTAAAAAAATACAAATCCTCAAAAGTGTCAACTGTTCATGATGCGATTCATGGTCTTCCTTCCTTCTATCCGATTAAAGAGACGGACATGACTAATAAATTAAAATTCTCGCATGAACCCACTACGTCTTATCTCAATGGACATACTCCTAGATTTCATAATAATCGTGACATTAAAATTTTCCGTACTCTAGCTGAAGACATCAAATCAGGAAATTCTAGATACCAAAGCTCTGAATCATTAAAGCAACTTTATACAGAAATGACTGGGAAAATTTCTAATGTACATAAATATTTTGTACTTAGATGGGATAAACCTAGCAATACAATTCCTGCTCATTTAAAGAAGGATGGCTTAAGACACATACATCCTGATCCTGATCAAGCAAGAACCATCACTGTTCGTGAAGCAGCTAGATTACAAACCTTCGATGATGATTTTGAATTTTTAGGCAGTATGGTTCAAAATTATGAAATGATCGGAAATGCCGTTCCGCCCGAATTTGCGAAACGACTAGCCGCGGCTGTAAATGAACTTATGCAAAGAGCCAAATTGGAGTAATCCAATTTGGTTCTTTTTTACTAATATTATTACCTATTTACTTTATTTAATCAGGCAAAGTGTTCACTCATTTATTATATGTCTAATTCTATTTGGTTGTATTTTAATTCGATTTCGTTATGGCTCCCTTGTTCTTGTATTATTCTTTCAATAAAACTTTTGATTTTCTCTAGATCAATATCATTATTTGTTCTTAAAGGAAATGCGCCCACGCTAGGAATGACCTTATTATGAAAGTAATAATACAGTGATTCTTCAGTTCCAGGGTATAAAACATATGCTCCAGATGAACCTCGGATAGCATCTTTATAAGCATGCATTTTTACAATATCCTCATTTTTACTAAATCCTTCTAATTCATCTCTCTCTATATTATCTTTGAAAAAATTGATTCGATATTTTGCATCAAAATGAATGTAAGTCTCAAATGAACCTTCCCTTCTATCGATTACCAGTCTGATCGAGCAGTCAGGTTTTAAAGTAAGTGAATATGACATTTCTGACTTGTACTTATGCTGTTGGAATTCTTTGTTATAAAATAAGGTTGCGGTTACGAGCTTATCCTCGTAATTCTTTGTAAATACGATTTTACTTTCTCTTCCTTTTTTTAAACTTATGCTGAATAGATCTCGTTCAACTTTGATGATAGTGTTTTCCTTTTCAAGCCCAAAAATATCAACACATATTTTTCTCAATTTGATAAAACACCATATTTCATAAAGTTCGTAGATTGGTCTAACATCAGCTAAGGTCTGATCAAGAGCCATGCTAGGATGCCATGAGAGTTTTAATCCTAGCTGTAATCTAAGATCAAATTGTAAGATCTGTCGATATCCGTTTCGTTTTTGAAGGACCTGTGAATTTGATGGTATATGATTCAATCGTTGGATTTGATTCCATAAGGGTTCTGATAAATATTGTTCTAAAAGATCTAGCCATACGGTCAATTCTTTTAAGCTCGAATTAAAGACACTTTCATTAGTCTTCTCTCTGCTCACTTTCCCATGCAATCGTTCAAAAAGCATCTTACATAAATTCTCAACTTCAGTTAAAAAGTGCTTGATATATCTATTTTCAGGTGTATCAATAGTTTCGTATTTAAGTGTTTCAAACATCTTAATTGGTGTGAAGCCATTAAATATTGACTCTAAAGCTCCACCCTTATTAAATGGCAAAGTTGTTCCTCGAGAAGCCATTTGGTTTATGTTTGGATACTTTACTAATGAGGTGTCCACAATTTTATTTTCATTTACAAGTTTTGAGTGAATATTATTCATTACAGTACTCAAAGCTAAGGGCAGAGCATCCGCCGCAAATAAGCCTCGTAGATGAAACATAATAATAAGGTAGTCTGCTTCCTTCTCATTCTGAACATCAAAATGGTACCCCGTGGACATCCCCATCTGAAGCAAAATCTCACTAGACTCTTTTGCAATATCGGTTAAAAGAGCAAGGAAATCTTCTTGGTAGTCAATTTTTGATGAAGCAACTTCACAAAAAAGATTCTCTTGTTCACCCAGAGACAAATCTAAGATACCTACTTGGTTTTTAGTTTGTAGTGTTCCTGATATACTTATGAACTTTTTGTTATCTCTAATTTCTTGCTTCCATGTCTTTTCTGGATTAAGTTTGAAATTACTTGATAACCTTAAGTTACTAAAAGGAAATGGGTTTAAACTATCTATTAACTTCCCCTCTAATTCGATCAATGATAATGGGATCGTAATGGATATAAAATAACTTGTATTTTCTCTTAGTTGAATGGGGTAGTACATACCGGGTTCATCTAGTCTAATACCAATTGCAGGGGAATATGAAAAAGACTTATCATCTTTTTCTGTTGTTGCAGTATGGATATAATCTATGGGAACAGAAATATTTTCGCCTTGCTTACCATTCAAATAATCAATTTCTAATTCATAGAGTGAGTTCGGCCATTTGATTAAAAGGCTTTTGATATTTATCATTTGCTCATATCCCTCAATTAATAAATGAAGTATAGCCCATGAAGTCTAGGTTTCTTTTCATCTTTTTGATTTTTTCCAGTGACTTCTCTAATTTAATTTCTGTTTTCTCGATTATTATTTCAAAGCCCGATAACGAACGGTTGATTGGATTACCCTTTAGGAAATCTTCTAACACATCCAAACATGCACCCAATTGTCTTTTGTTTCCATGAATTTTAGGCAAAATCTTTTGTAAAACAGCATAGTCAAATGAGGTATGCCAGTCGTGGTCAGGAGCTATTTTATAGTACATCGCCATGTACTCAATAACCTCCTTTGTTATCCTATATCCAAAATCAAAGTTTGTAGTTTTTAAAATTTTATAAATTCCATCAAGTAGTTTCTCTAGAGATTGACTCATTTTCTCATAGTCGCTTTTATTAACCATAGAAGCTTTCAGTAGGTCCAGTGGATGAAGATCAGAGGAACCTTCTCTATCTCGGTATTGTATTGATTCATCGAATAACTGTAGGACGTTATGGACATCTTCAATTTCTATTCTTTTATTTACTTTATTAAAAAAAGCACTTGGCGATTCTGTTTGTAATTCGATTACATGAGCTCGATCGAGGACTTTGGGTGAGAACATGTAAGTTGTTTCATCAACATTAACAGTACCAACAATAAAAACATTCGATGGAAGTGCTATACTTCTACTAGCTTTAGCAAGTAGCTCTGCAGATTCTCTGATAAGCTTACCATCATAAGTTTCATTCTCTTCAATCGCTATAGTGTCTGCAATTAGTGGAACGAGTTCTTTTTCAATTATTCCGAGATCGTTATTTGATCTAGCGCTGCGGTTTGCTTCCATGATCGAAAGAAATGTACTAAAGTATCTTTCTACATGGGAAAGATTCATTTCATCCAAAATTACAAAAAAAGGTAATGACGTGTTGTTTGGATGCAACGCTTTTAGTATTAATTTTAGTGTAGGAGTAATTTCAAAAGTTTTTTTCCCTTGAGCTCCAAATGGGTTAACATATCCAAGCATGTTTCTAGAGTCTGTCCAATCAGCTCCTACTGGTACGTGAACGTAGCGTTTGCTCTCATTAATCTCTGCAACTGCCAACTGTATGTTATTTCTATCATTTTTGGATATTTCGTCATTATAATTTACATCGTCGCTGGACACTTGGATATTCATGGAGATAGTCACAGTAAATTCCCTATTCTCAAGTTTAGCTTTGAAAATATTAGATTGAAGGCAAAGATCACGAACTTCTTCTTCGTTAGAACTTACGATCTTACCTGAATTATTTATTACAACATTAACCCAGTTTTTGTTTGTATTAGTAGTTCCTTCTTCCAATGCTTCAGCAAATTGAAGTGCTAATCGTGTTTTACCAGTTCCTGAGCTTCCAGTTAATATAACAAACGGTTTTGCTAATAAAGCAGAAACAAAGTTGTTTAGTAATTCCATTGTTAACTACCACCTAATCTGTACGGCTTAATGAGCTTATTTGGTGCACTTATCATTTCAACATAATCATTATGAGTTAGTTCCTCGAAATTAGCAGGGGACTCATCCCATAAAACGCACGACTGAATCAATTGATCCAAAGGGTATTTATCTAATTCGTAGGAACCTTTAATTGTAGCATTTCGAATAATTTTTGCATCAAGCATTCGGTTAAGAAGGATATTGGCTATTTGGCTTCTATTTTCAAGAGATCTATTATATAGGTTAAAACACTCTATGTTGTAAATAGAGCCTTTTTCAATAGTTGTATTTCCCCTAAATAATTGAAGCACTTCGTTTAGTGGATGTACAACCTTACTATTTATCAACTGATTTAAGTTTAACAAATAATTAAGTAAGTATTCATGGGAGACTATCTTACTCATTAAAAAATCTATTGCTAGATTGGATAGATCATATCTTCGATTTTCCCCATCTTTAAATACACCTAGTTCTCTTCCAAGTGTATAGGCACTACTCCATTGTTTCGGAGTTCCTATGTATTTTTTTTTACCACCATCAACATAAGCATCTAAAGCCTCACCAAATCCAACAGCAATTTCAGTATCACTATATTTTTCAACTGCGGCAGTATAGGCTCTAATTAGATCTTTAAAGTTTGCTTTTCTCCAAATGTCAAAATATAAGCTTTCTTGATTTTTCAAATATATTATCCCTCCAAAAAAAATATTTAATGATAGTAAAATTATACCACATTAACTATTAGTCTATACGATTAGCAATCATGATACCTTAGTTATACTATCTAAGAAATTTTTACGTATATATCAATTTATTAACTATATATTATTTATTTGATTTATCTATATGTTAGGTGGTACTAGCTGAGTCTATAAGACGAAAGAACTGCCCACAATGAAATGTGTGTAGTTCATTGTCCAAAGCAAATAACTGCTGCGACGTTATATTATTAATGATTTGCTCATAGAGTCCTTGTTTCATGTCGTTACCTCATTTATGTAGAGTGATGTGTCTCTTAGTCAGGATTCGACAGTGAGGATGGGTAACCTCTATGTATCGAGGCAGCAGTTGCGTTTATATTTCTCTTATTGGGGTAAATGAAAAAAAAGAAGGGGCACAATCCCCCTTCTTCTAATATGACAATATTTAAAATATGACTTTCACTTTACTTGCTTTCATGTGCCAACATGTTCAGCAGAACCGTTACAGCTTCCGCTCTTGTAGCATGATCTTGAGGGACGAATTTGTTATTGTTTTCCCCTTGCACAATACCTGATTTCTTCACGAAAGCAACGCTGCCTTTTGCCCACGCTGGGATGTCATTGTCATCTGCGAAGCCGATTGCAGATTTAACTTCGATCGAATGACCCAAAGCATGTGCAAGCATCACTGCCATCTCTGC
>Ga0153923_100274_pt1 | contig 19812 bp, 23 predicted proteins | sample TSNJ007MetaG_FD_104682 | JGI IMG/M metagenome (GOLD analysis project Ga0153923, IMG submission 104682) | Attine ant fungus gardens microbial communities from New Jersey, USA - TSNJ007 MetaG | ecosystem: Host-associated > Fungi > Mycelium > Unclassified | place: USA: New Jersey, Brendon T. Byrne...
ATGTTAGCATCGGTTCGCGTCAGCGCAGGTGCGCCGCTAAGAGTCATGTTATTGTAATATTGCCCCCATAGTCCACTCTGCAGCACACTGTCTCCCTCAGCGGCTACAATTGCCGCCTCAGCAGCATACTCTTCCCGCGTGAATACAAAGTTGTCATTCATAAAGGCTCTAATTACCGCATCGGTATTCTTCTCATAAAGAAGCTTGCCCCAGGTCATCTGATAAGACCATTTAGGCTGTGATTTAGATAGTAGTGCAGGGGACGGTAGCTCTCCATTTTCTCCAATCGCAATCACTTTTCCACGACCCAGATCCCATAGACTATCATAGTGACTCCCCTTAAAATCCCCATCATAGATATCTAGTGCCAGCACATCTACTTTGTCACCGCTTGGGTAGTATTCGGCAGGGTCATCACTCCACTGATTTTTGGCGTTTGGGCTCCAGACCCACAATAAATTATGCAGCTTATGATAGCTGGTGAAACGGTCAAACATAAGGTTCCACAGTCCCACGTAGTTGATCTTCTTCCCCCACCAGAACCATCCGCCATTCATTTCATGATACGGCCGCCAGAGCACAGGAACACCTGCATCATTTAGTTTTTTTAAAGAAAGGGCTATCTTATCCAGATCAGCGATCAGTGCGTTGTACTGAGAGGTACCCGGGGTTATATATTTGTCAAAATCAGCGTTGCTTATGCTCGTAGATACGTTATCCCAAGCTGGCGCAGTCCCTGGCAACTGTGCGTGATAGCTAATCGTTACGATTCCACCGGCTTTATACCAGCGAATAGCGCTGCTAACGACCCAATCCCGCTGATTGTCTATTAGTGCCGCCGTCTGATTATTGATTGCCCCCAGCTCATAGCCGTGAAGGGCGGCGAATTGCCCGCTAGTATTTTTCAGCTTACCATTGAACTCATCCGCGCTCTCCAAATAATCATGTTGTCCACTAATCCATCCTTTTCCTTGCAGAAAATAAAGGGTATTCAACAATTTCTGAGCAGAAGGTACCGTTTCCGAATCCGCCGGAGCCATTTGCAATTTACGATACGCGATTTGCCACTGAACATCGCTCACAAACCTCGATGCCGAATCAACCATATTTCGAAGATTGCGCTGTTCCATCCACTCTCACATCCTTTTAACTTTTTTAAGTTATAGTATGGGGACAATAGTGACATGAACTCAGCGAATGGACATGAAGTTGTAAATTAATTTAGGACAGTGTAAGGAACTGCTGAATAAATTCACGGCTCAATAAAAAAAGGAGCCCGGCGGCTCCTGACTATATCTCCAATTTACCTTGTATATCTCAGCGGTAGTAATTCAGAAATATCATATTTAGCTAACCGGCCGTCCTCGGATACAATAACTTTGCAATCCTTCCGGTAATCAGCAATTAACTCACGGCACATCCCGCAGGGAGAAACTACTTTAATTTCTCTTTCCTCGCTGTCCGGATCAGAATGCCTTACCGCAACAATCGTATCAAATTCCTTGTAGCCTTCGGATATCGCTTTTCCAATCACCATCGCTTCTGCACAGACTGTAATTCGTCCCATGCTAGCTTCTACATGTACCGCTGTAAAGATTTCCCCCGTCTTAGTACGGAGCGCCGCCCCTACATGGTGTCTTCCCCATTCATAGCGTCTAGTAATAATATCTTCAGCAGAGGCTATAAGCGTCTGATCTTCAATCGTAATCAAATACTCCATATCCAATTCCGTCCTCCTCTTATTTTTCCTAAGTATATTAAATCGCACTGCATTATGATATAAGATATACTATTTTAAGTTCCAAAAAAGGAGGAGCAGATTTGAAAATACAGAAATTACTCACCAGTCTCATCATTATTGTGTTACTTGCTTTGGGCGGTTACTGGTATGAACAGAACGGAGATCCGTCAGCCCCCTCGTCCACATCTGATTCAGAAGTTGTTCAGCTGATCTTCCCATCAGATCGTTATCCTGAGACTGCTAAGCACATTCAGGACGCGATTGCCAAAGGGGAGTCCGCGACGTGCACGATTAACCGTGAGCAGGCTGAAGACAACCGCAAAGAATCCTTAAAAGGGATCCCCACCAAAAAAGGCTACGACCGCGATGAATGGCCCATGGCCATGTGTAATGAAGGCGGCAAAGGGGCCGACATTGAATACATAACCCCAAAAGATAACCGCGGCGCAGGAAGCTGGGTTGGCAATCAGTTAGAAGATTATGCGGATGGAACCCGCGTAGAATTTATGTTCAAATAATAAGCTAACGTGAACAGTGCTTCAAAAGAATAGCCCCATCCGGTATACCGGATGGGGCTACAATGTGCATCAGCTAGCTTAGAATAAGCAAGCTTTAGTGATGATAACCAGCAAGATGAAGAGTACCAGAATAGCTCCTGTTGAAGTAAAAGGACTACACACCGGACCTACATTTACTGGGCTTACTACAGGACCTACGTTACAACCACAATGTTCCATTCCCATAATTAATTCCTCCTAATGATTAATGACTACAGCACAAGATATGTAAAAAGGAGATAAGCCGTTTGGGCGAACTGGCAAACAAATGCTATTCACCTAATGAATTAGGTAGGCACTGTCGATAAACAGGATATACACGAAGGAGGTGCAATATGGATATAGCCGCATTATCAATGGCAATGAGCCAGGCATCCTTAGCTCAAAATGTAGGAATACAAGTCATGAATATTGCCAAAAATCAGGCTGAAACCCAGAGTCAAACGATGGTGGAAATGCTGGGCAAAAGCGTTGCTCCGAATTTAGGAAAAACACTTGATATTAGTGTTTAATTGCTTTATGCTAAGGACACACGAGAACACTCGTTCTTATGTGTCCTTATGTTTTTTACTTTACATAGCCTTCGGGCTTTTCTTTTGCTCATTTATGCGAACATACGATCCTATAACTGATTCTGAATGAGGTGAATGATATGAATAACATGAAATCCTATTATCAAATGACTGCGCTGGAGAAGTGGACAGAAGATTTATACAAGCGTCTGAACCTTACTCAGCCTTCGCAAATTTCGATTGCTTATATTGCAGAACGGCTTAATATTTGGGTTCATTATTTGGATGTAAGAAGCAAGAGCATCGAAGCATCAGCGGGGATGTACACCATGTTTATTGACAACCGGCTTCCAGCCAGTCTGCAGCGGCTAGAGTTTCTCCATGAGCTCTGTCATCTGCTCCGCCATGGTACTGATCAAATATTGATGCCAGAACATTTTACGCGGGCACAGGAGGATGAATCTGAGCGATTTATTCTTTATGCAGCTATGCCCTACTCCATGATCTCCCGCGTGACATTGCCTGAGCAACGGGAAGATGCAATCAGCTATCTTGCAGCAGAATTTCAAGTGCCAAGCGAGCTGGCTTTACAGCGGATTGATCAAATTCAAAGACGTGTTTTTCAGGGGCAATTATTGGCCGTGATGGGAAGAAACGAAGAACGATTAACACATATTCAATAATGACTGCGGAGATAATAAGGTTAGTCGCAATGAAGGACCATTAATTATGGTGGAATTTCTCGCAAGGGGGATCGATATGGAAGCCATTAAAGTAATTGAATTATTGATGACTCATCCAGATTATAACGTAGATGCAGTACACCCCGAAATTCCGGATTTTGTTGGGATCGAGTCGATTGAAGTGGATCATGAAACGGGGACCTTCTCCATTTTATTGCAAGAACCTAAAGACGACTGAAGATGATTTGTGTAAGTTCATAATAAAAAGGCAGCAAGTATAGTATACCCAGGCAATTCTTTACCTACGCGGGTTTAACTATCGGCAGGAAATTTGCTGCCTTATATGTAATTATAAGCTCTGTTATGCGACAAATTGAATCAAACCAATAAGAATTAGAATGAGGAACATACCCACAACTCCCCAAATAATAAACCATAAGATTCTGAGACCTGGTAGGCTGGGACTAGTATGATTCTCCAATACCTTAATTCGCCGCTCCAGCTCCTGTATTTTTTCTTCTTGCTGCGTCATCTTTCTCTCCACCCTTCTAATGTGTAGATTACAAGATACAATAGATATGACATACCAGTCACAATATATTATCTTATAATATATACATTTTAGCTAAATGGAGGGAATTAATGAAGAAAAGAACAAAAAAAATTCTTATTACCTTCGTTATTGTATATGGAGTCGCTTCTTTAGCGCTTCAGGCCTTCCGAAATCATATGGACAATGAAGTGGTTCATTATTTGGTAGCTACGAGAGATTATAAGAATGAAGATCTTTATAAAGTACACACCCAGATTAGTAAGGCTCCCGTCGTAAGTACAACGGTGATTTTTGCAGATGAACCTAACGCAAGATACTTTTATCGAAAAGAGAAGGATCGGATATATCAATATAGCATGGCTCCTGTAAAAGTTACTGATCCAAACTATACATATAAACATATTGAGGAGCCCCTCCCCTAAAGGGGAACTTCTATTATAAAGGCGCGATTGTCTCAGCAGTCATGATATGGCTGCTGGGGCAATCGCGCCTTTTTTAGATTCTAACCCTTGATCTAGACGCTAACAAATTTTCTCAGGAACATAATGTGACCAAATGCCGTCCTAAATGGTGTTATAGGTAAAGGGGGCATAGAATCATGCAACGATCCATGACCCGGCCGGGAAATCATGTGATAAAGAGTTACGAAATCTACGCAGATATGCTGTTCCGGATTGCTTTGGTCCATTTAGGCAGCCGCCAAGATGCCGAAGAAGCCACTCAGGATACCTTCATCAAACTGATAGAAAAAGCACCAAAGTTCATAGACGCTGAACATCAGAAAGCATGGCTGATCCGGGTAATCACCAATCATTGTAAAACATTACTGGGCAGAGGCTGGCGCAAGCGCGAGGTTAAACTGGAAAATGCTGAGCCGATTGCGGTAGACACACCCGAGGATTTGGCTCTACTGCAGTTAGTTATGGCGATGCCTATGAAGTATAAAACCGTAATCCATCTTTATTATTACGAGGACTATCCCATCCAGGAAATCAGCAAGATTCTGCAGATTAGTCAGTCTGCCGTGAAGATGAGACTTCAGCGGGGACGGCAACTGTTAAAACTGGAGCTGGAAGGAGTGGAATCACAATGAAAGAAGATCAGTTTCGAACATTATACAAGAAAGCGGTGGATTCTATGAAACCAGGTGAAGAGATGAAAAAAGAATTGATCGACAAACTGGAGCAACAGCAGGAGCGGAAACGTCCACGCAAGACGGTTTATATCGCGGCAAGTATCGTCCTCGCCGCCGGGATCGGCTTAGCTGCACCTAATATATGGCAGCAGCTAAATGGCCAGAGTACTCAAGGGCAAATCGCTCAGGTAACTCCAGGTCCAAGCCAACCAGACAATTCTGGCACAAATGCGTCCGGAAGCATTGTTATCCCCAAGCTGGAACTGCCGGATACCAAATCTGGCGTTATGGCAGATATGATCGCTCTAGTCGTATATAAAGATAACATTTATACACAGTCTGCGACTCGAATCAACGCAGCCGATGCTGCCGCTCTGCGCGGTGACAAGCTGGGACGTACTACAGGTGGCATTGATGAATGGAGCGGTAAAGACAAATATATTGAGTTAGCATCTAACATCGGCGAAACGGATATCTATTCCATAAAGGGATATGATTCCAATTTCCTGATTATGTCCTATTCGGAAATCAACGGCGAGGTATTCGCCGAACTGTATGAGCATACAAACGGGATCACCGTAAACAGCGGCGATGATCTATTTGGCAAGCTAAATCTTGAAGGTCGAATTACTTCCGCACAGTGGGAAAGCTTCGACAGCTGGAACAACGGACAGCAGCAGTACACACCGCTCGCTGACGACGAGGCACTTAATGGCTTCGTGAAGGCACTCCAAACGGCCAAACCTTTGGCAGCAGAGTCTCTTACCGCGCAAGGCATCTACGACAGCGAAGACCGCAAGGTTCTCTATCTCCAGCTGGAAGACAACGCCAGGGTAGAGCTGACGCTGTTTGGTGAAGGGCTAGTACATTACGGTCAGGCACCTGTATTCTTCGAGGTCGAGTCCGGGGCATTCCAGCAGCTATGGGATAGTATGAAACCATAAGAATGATGGTCGAAAACCGAGAGTACAGCGATTGGAACAACGATTGGGACAACTTTTCGGGCACCATCCCTATCAGAAAAGTCTAACTGGATACAAAAAAAGGCGCTGCTTCAAAACCATTTCATGGCTTTGCGACAGCGCCCTTTTTGTGTTGGCTGCATGGTTTGCATTGCGTCATGTCAGAATATCAGATTCTAAGTATAAAAGAGCCGTTGTAGGTTAATCCTATGATGGCTCTTTTACATGTTCAATACTGCTATGATAACGGGACTCAAAAAAAGAACGCCCACCATGGACGTCCCTGAGATTCTTATTCGTATACAACGTTCCATCTAGTTACGCATTTACACTTTCTGTTTTACGATCCTGTCTTGTGTGTAATGTTTTCATCGCAAATCTTGCTATCGGCTGAGCAACCAACAGTTCAATCCAAAATGCTATACCAAAGTTTCTTGGCCAGATATGAAGGAAGTTTTTAAGTGGCTCTAGACTTATTTGTTTCGTCCCAACCCATGTGCCGATAATCGATAGTAAAATAGATAACACTGTAACATTCAATAAAGTATTCAACAGCACCCTAGCATTAAATCCATCGGTTTGTCCCATGAATTTTGGCATCACTTTTCCAACAATCGGCCCTGCAACTAATCTTACGGATAAAACTACGATCATCCACATAAACGGAATAACCTTTAGTGTATCTATATACACTTCCTTACTGAAGCCACGTTCCAACCCCACAATAATAGGGGCAATAGTGTTTACTGAAATGATTGAAATAATGAGTAAAAATAATATACCTTCTTTTCCGTTTCTGGGTAGTCTTGTGTCTCCATGCATGTTTGTCATCTCCGTGAATCATATTTCAGATGGCAGACGTATCATGAGACATATATTTTTGGCCCAATAAAAAGACCAATATCTCTACACACTGATTTAATAATTATAGCACTTTTTTCAAATGAATGTCAGACCTCTATTTAAGATTTATTAAATCCCTCTGCTCTTTAGTGCATTCAAAAGATTTAAACTATCCCTGCAAGCGCATGGCGATAAATCTGGTATCAGTGCATCCGTTAGCAAGCTCAAAATTCCAGCCTTCCTAATTCCCTGCCTTTTGAATTTATGTACCTATAGCCAGCAAAAAAACCTTACAAAGTAAGGGTTTTTGATAAGCGGACCCTGAGGGACTCGAACCCCCGACCAATCGGTTATGAGCATATGATAGCCGTTTCAGTGGCATATCCACTTCAATCTTCCGCTGAGTAATTTCACCTGTTTTATCGAGATATATCATTTCAATTGTTTGGGCGATACTCATTCCCATATGTAAAAAATCCGTCAGTTGTGCTGACGGATTAAACGATTGAGAGTTCGGCTAACATTTTATAACAAGATAGTCTTAGAAATAATTACAAGGAGGATAAACAGTACCAAGATTGCACCTGTACTATCCATTTAAAGCCCCAACTGTGGGCAAAGGTTAGAATGTGATCTGGACCAAATCAGTCATGCTACGTAGTCCAGTATTTACAGAGTTTATCGTATAAACATAAACTACCCCCAACGACTTAATGTTGATGGGGGCAACTTTCATTATCTTCATTACAAATCCGCAAGTATCTACTGGCAGATATCCACTATGGGTGCTGGTCATAGTGGGAGGTTTGAAACTTAAATCAAGAAAGTTTTAGATATGATTACCAACAATATAAACAGAACCAGAATTGCAGTCGTAGAAGTAAAACCTCCGCCAAACCCTCCAGCAAATTCACCCATCATAATTCCTCCTTTGTAAATTAATACTACTTAAAATATACAGGCTTTTGTAATGATGACCAGCAGGATAAAGAGCACCAAGATTGCACCTGTGGATGTAAAAGCTCCACCAACAAAACGTTCAGGTTCACGTTCACGTTCACGTTCTCCAATACCGCATCCACCAACAAATTCGCCCATTCGTGAATTCCTCCTTTGTAATTGAATACAAATGTAGGATATGCCAGTTTTCTGATCGTGCTTGGGTATATGAGAGATGAAATTAACCCCGCTAACCAATTAAGGTAGACGGGGTATTTGATATACACATTTATGCTAAAACTAAATTCAAATTCATTTCTGATGTAATAAACATCAGCAACCTTAACGCTCCCATTCCTGGACTGGACCCTCACAATTAATTACGCAGTTGGCCAGAAACACCTTTTCTGTTTTTCAAATAGTTATATCCGCCAATAGATATGAGGGCTCCACACAACATTACAACCATCAAAGATGGTCGTTCCTCATTCGCAACATCATAAACAATAATGAAAAACCTGGTTTCATTTTCTCTGCTTTATGTATTTCTTAATCAAATAAAACAATACAAATCCTAACAACACCAAGCCAAGTATGGTGATCCATAGAATCGTTGGATTCCCCACGAAAAAGTATGTATTTCTGTATTGAAAATCTTCATTGCTCATCAGAATAAAGCTCCTTGTTCTACGAACTATCTATTTCTTCGCAGCCCATCGTTTTTCAACTTTGAAGCCCTTCTTAATTACTTTATTATCCCATGAATCCAGTATAATCCTGGGCTCTGACTCAAGGATATCCTTTGCTTTATCAATCTGCCCTGACTTGAAAAAGTTTATAATTTCTATAAGGTCACTTCTACTATGTAATCTTACGGCGTTATAACTAGCAAGTTCTTCACACGCTGAGGTATATTGGTTTGAGGATATTACCATGGACTTTTTTGCCCTGTAATATCTCATGGAACTATAGATCTCTTGAACAGCTCCTAACCCTACTGGATAAGAATAACGCTTTGCCTGAACGACATTTCGAACCCCCTCCCCGTCTGTAAACACTAAGTCAGATCCAAAATCTCTGCCTCCTCTCGTTTTATATGCATCACTATAACCCATGGCCAAAAATAAACGATACAGATATTCTACAAAGCCAGTTCCGTCTTCCATTCGGTCTATGTCCTGGATCGTAATTTTAAGTGGATCAATTACTATACTTTTGGGAGGGTAACTCTTCTTTCTAGATAAAACTTTGAATACAAAAACAGCAGTAATGATAGCAAGAATAACCAACAAAATTATCATTTTTGTCAACCAGCAACCCCCATTAATATAAGAACCTCGCATTAACTAATGAATACTTGTGTTCTTCTTCCTACTTCAATTCGTTCAGTAAATTTTCCTCCTGTATATTCTTCTATTGCCTTTTTCCAAAAGAGTTGAGCGGGCTTGTTGTTATCTATTTGGTAAACTTCCCATTTTCCCTGGTGCAAATCAAATATATCTTTAGCAACCAATCTCCCTAATCCCAGCCTACGATACTTCTTCGCAATAAAAAATTCAGCAATAGAAAAATATGCGTCATCTTCTTCCCGATTTTTTAATTGGACTAAGACAAATCCAACAATTTTCCCATTGAGACTGATTAAATATGGATAATTGGGGTCTTTAGACCAATATTCATCAATTGGATAATTACCATATTTACCGTTTGCCTCAAACTGCAACTCCATAAATTCTGAGAAATCATAAATATAGAATTGTAACAGGTTGCTGAGTATTTCTTTATGTTCCAAGGTTGCTATTTTGATTTCATAGTCCATGTTTGATACCATCCCTCTGTAGATTCAACTATCGTTTCCCGTTAGTTAAGTCCCAAACAAACCATGTTGCGATAAATTACTTTATAGTGTCGTGTTCATAGATTTTGGTGGGTCGTCCCCATTCAAAATTATCCAAACCGATTTCTCTGAATCCATATTTCTCATAGTAACGAATATGGTCAGTCGTTATATAAACCTTCGTATATCCCAATTGCCCCACCATTTTTCTGGCATGCTCCAACAATACTGAACCTAAACCTTGCCCTCGCTCATTCTCGTCAATGAACAAAGGAGCAATCCATGGCGATAAATCTTTTCGAATTATATATTCCTGCTCAATCAATTGATAAAATCCAATTATTTTGTCGTTTTTTAATAGCAGAAATGTTAATGGCAAACCATCTTCAGCCGATAAACTTTCGTCAATTTTAGGGAGTACCACCTTCTGAACGTTTGGCCATTTTTCTTTAACATATTCAGCAAACTCTATATGACGCTCTGGACACTCTATTATAGATTTAATAGCTTGCATTAAGTCACTCCTTCATAAATACGGTTCTTGATGAGTATCACCTTCAAAAAAAGGTGCTTTCAGATTACACCTTAAGTTAACTGCGGGAAACGGAAAGTTTATTTTAAGTTAAACTATACTGCCTGTTAGCTTGATGAGGCAGGCGCCCGCCAGTCTATTGTGTTTTCATTGGCAATTTATACTGGAATGAGACGTGGTGAGATCCTTGGACTTCGCTGGGGTGATATCGACTTCGCAAAGAAAGAACTCAAGGTGATTCAGACGGCCAACTGGACACGGGATGGTTTAGTCATTCAACGCCCGAAGACGAATGATTCCATACGACGGGTAAAACTTTTTCAGAATATTATTGATGACCTTAAGAGCGCTACAAACAAATCGAGGATTATAAAAAAAGAATATGGAGACTCATATGAGGATAATGACTTAGTATGTTGCTAGCTGGTGGAGGCTATATAGATCCAAGGTAGCTGAACGACTGGGTATGACTCTAGCGATGTTCAACGAACGATAATCACCTACTCCCAATCAAACTGGAAGAGGCCGTTGACAAAATTGAAGCAGAACTGAATAAATACGCTGAAAAACAGTTCGAAACTGCAGAAAAATAATTCACGTTAGCAAATCCGTTAGCAAACTTAAAATCCCGGCCTTTCCCCCATCCTATTTTCTTTATATCACTAACCCTATAGACAGCAAAAAACCCTTACAAAGTAAGGGTTTTTGATAAGTGGGCCCTGAGGGACTCGAACCCCCGACCAATCGGTTATGAGCCGACCGCTCTAACCAACTGAGCTAAGGGCCCGGATCTAAAAATATCCGAATGTACAATTGCTGTTGTAAATAAATTGGTTGCGGGGGCAGGATTTGAACCTACGGCCTTCGGGTTATGAGCCCGACGAGCTACCGGGCTGCTCCACCCCGCGTCAGAAAAAATATTCAAACAGCGACAATAAATAATATACATTACAAATTGGGTCTACGTCAAGGAAGAATTTATAAAAGTTCTCAAGGCAGAAATCTAACCCCGTACCTTCCCTTACGGGATCGATAAATTTCTACAAAACGTGGGTCATGATAACCGTAAATCCAGCCATCTTGCTCCAATCTTTTAGCCAAACAACCTGCTTGAAATCTGGTCCTGAACAGTTTCGCGAAGTATATCCAATTCATGATGCCCTCTTCTCCTTTTCGCAAATTTATGATACACCGCTCTGAACTTATCATGCCCAAGTTCCACAAAATAAGCCACCAGAAAACTGGTGGCTTAGGGCATATTCCAGAGTCATTCACCGATCGAGTCAAAATAGACCGTGGGATCTTTTTCAAGTGTATCCAGCATGGTATTCCCTTGCTTCTCCCAAGCTTTGAGTGCATTCTCGACGGTTTTCTTACCTTGATAAACATCAATAAATAATTGACGTCCAACATCACTAATTCGGCTAACCCCAGGCTTCTGCATCTGTAAACTGATCAATAAAGGATCCGTTGCAGGTAAAGGCTTAAGCGTATAAAAAGCTTCCAAATTTACAGAAGGGGTCTGAGCGGTAATATAATCCTTACGGGAAGTCAGTTCACTCTTGTTATGGGCTTTAATTTTCGCAACCTCATTACTATTGACGAACTTAATCAAATCCCAGGCATCTTCCTTATTAGTAGCCGTAGAACTAATTGCCATCATATTACCAAGCCATGTTCCAATGGCAACATCCGGTTTTTCCTGAAAGGTAGGTACAGTAACCACACCCCATTTGATGGGACTGTAATTTTTGATCTTAGCAGCATTACGGGCCACTCCCGCCAGTTCATTGAGATAACCATATTCTCCAACGACCATTGCTGCTTTTCCTGTGAGGAACAGATCGCCTTGGATTGGACTGTAGGCATTCCCTTCTGTTCCTGCAAAATCCAACCCATTTAGCTCAGGTACAATTTGTTTTTTAACCAACTGGCTGTAAGTAGTCCAAGCCTGATTCCACTGTGTGGTATTTACAGTCATGTGCTGACCCTTATTATCGTACATCGTAAGTTCTAGCGGTGCGACATAGCTCTGCATATCCCAGAATGGATCACTTAAGTAACGGTTCATCGAGAACCCGTATATCCGAGTTTCTTTATTAGATGACTTCTTCGTCACCTTATCTGCCAGTGTAAACAGTTCATTCCAAGTCATCTTGTCCGTTGGATAGCTCACACCAGCAGCATCAAAGATTCCCTTGTTATAAAAAAGCGCACTAGACGAGAAGATCGGCGCCAACGCAAAAAGACTTCCTCTACCCAGCTCACGAACTCCATTCAGCATTGTAGGCGCCATATTGCTTAAATCATACTGATCACGCGCTATAAGCGGCTCCAGCGATTGGACAAGATTATGATCTACCAAACTCTTCACTAATGCGCTATCACCGACGATCACATCAACAGGCTTATCCCCGCCCATAATCGCTCGGATATTTTCCAAATTGTCAGAGCTTGCGTCTGAGGAGGTGTTATTGTACCGAAGGTCATTCGTATCTATAGCCGGAATAATCTCCAATTTGATTTCTGGATGCTGCAATTCATACATATCTGTAAACTGCTGACGAAAAAACGAATCGTCCTCCCCAGACCATAGACTCCCAATACGCAATACACGTTGCTCCACTGAAGCCTTAGAAGGCTCAGCCCAAGCCGTATTCCACCCATCAGAGATTAGTGGTAGTATCAGCGCAGCGCATACCCCAAGGCTTAACCAGCGGCGCCACAGCCGTTTATTGTTGTTTATATGATTCATTATTATATCCTCCCATAAAATACTTGATTCTTCTACATCTTATGGATAAATAATCCATAATCCTAGTAACAGTATAAAGCTTTAATCAAGAAGGGAAGTTACAGGACGTTTAAAGTTATACTACGATTTCTTCATATTATTCTCATAAAAATGTTACTAGGAGCTTTTGCAGATACTCGTTCTCCACTTTCCCACTCACACTTGCTCACTTGCTACATTCCCGCTGACCGACACAACCCTACCCTCTACGACTGGATAGTTGCACTTTCTGCAACTATTAGAGCCGAGTTTATTTTGTTTCTCCTTTTAATTGCACTCTGTACAATTAATAACCGTTACTAAAAGGTTTCGTCGGATAATAAGCTGAAATAATTGCACAAAGTGCAACTATAGTGCCAATTCCACTAAGGAGAGTTAGTTTAAGTGTACAAAATACAACTATTCGTGTCTTGGATGACAGTTGAGTATGTTATGTCTGTTAAAAAATAAAAGCCCCTCACTGAAAAGTGAGAGGCTCGCCTAAACTATACTCATTTATTTAAGCTTAAACACCAAATGATGAAGGATCTTTTCTCCAAGATTTCAGTACTTCTACGTCCGTCGATTCAATTTTACCTTGTGCAAGAGCCACATCAATCAATGTGCTGTAGTTGGACAAGCTTTGTAATGGCATTTCAGCTGCAGCAAAAGCATCCACTGCACGGTCCAGCTCATAGCTGAAGATTGCGAGTACAGCCAGCACTTCTGCGCCAGCTTCTTGCACGGCCTGGGCCGCTTTGATGGAGCTTCCACCTGTGGAGATCAGATCTTCAATAACAACAACCTTTTGTCCCGGCTTAATCAGACCTTCGATCTGATTCTGCTTGCCGTGGCCTTTAGCTTTATCACGGATATAAGCCATAGGCAGATTGAGCTTATCTGCTACCCAAGCTGCGTGTGGAATACCCGCGGTTGCTGTACCTGCGATCACTTCAGCGTCCGGATACTCGCTCTTAATAAGCTGGGCGAAGGCATCTGCAATATAGTTACGAACTTCTGGGTAAGCCATAGTCAGACGATTGTCGCAATAGATCGGCGATTTGATACCAGAGGTCCATGTAAAAGGCTCCTGTGGACGCAGCGCTACTGCTCCAATCTCCAGCAAATAACTTGCTACTTGTTCACTTCTATTTAATGAGCTCATGCTAGGGTCATCTCCTCAATAATGTTTAGTGCTGCTTGACGTGGATCTGGTGAAGCTGTAATCGGCCGTCCTACAACAAGGTAGTGACTACCCTGACGAATGGCTTTTCCAGGTGTCATAACCCGGGACTGATCGTCCAAGGAAGCACCTGCTGGCCGGATACCCGGTGTAACCGTGCAAAATGCTGGGCCGCAAGCTTCTGCGATAGCTGCGGACTCTTGTGGCGATGCTACTACGCCAACTAGACCCGCATCGGCAGCCAGCTTGGCGTATCTTACCACAGTATCCGCTACCTCTCCAGCGATCCCAATTTCGTTATTCATCACTTCTTGACTCGTACTGGTTAGCTGGGTAACTGCAATAATCAAAGGCATCTTAAGGGCAGCATTAGCACTAACTGCTGAAGCCGCTCCTTCGCGTGCTGCAGCCATCATGGCTGAGCCTCCTGCCGCGTGTACGTTAAACATATCAGCGCCAAGATTCGTAAGACTTTGAGCGCCACCTTTTACCGTGTTAGGGATATCATGCATTTTCACGTCAACGAACACAGAATAGCCACGAGATTTCAGCTCTTGAATAAATTCTGGTCCTGCCGCATAGAACAGCTGCATGCCTACCTTCATATAGCAAGGAATTCCTTCCAGCTTATCGATCAAGGCTCTTGCTCCAGTCACATCAGGATAATCCAAAGCGATCATCAGACGGTTCGCCATCGCTTTCCACTCTACTTCTCCTACTCCCATAACCATGCTCCTATCCAGTGCAGACTACATCCACACCCTTTATTTATTAGACCCTAGGCATAGCGGAACGGTCTGCGTAAACGCAAACCGCCCTATGCATCTTTATGAGATTAGTTCAATTGTCCGACAAAAGCAGGCATGGACTGTGACGAGAAGTTAATCGTCTGCAGCATTCTGAGAAGTGCCGTCACTGTATCCAGTGAAGTCATACATACGACGCCATTCTCAACCGCTTCACGGCGGATTCGGAATCCGTCACGTTCTGGTGTTTTGCCTTTAGTCAGTGTATTAAAGACGAAGTTGGCTTGCCCACCACGAATCAAGTCGAGAATGTTTGGCGCACCTTCATCCAGCTTATTTACATTCATTACGTTGAGGCCTGCTTCTTCAAGCGCTTGTGCCGTGCCTCCAGTAGCAATGATTTTGTAACCCATGGAGTGGAAGCCTTTCATAAGTTCTACAGCTTCTGCTTTATCTTTATCTGCCACCGTAACGATGATAGCGCCAGTAGCTGGAATTTTCATCCCTGCTCCGATCAGACCTTTGTATAAAGCTTTTGCATACAACTTATCACGGCCCATAACTTCACCGGTTGATTTCATTTCAGGTCCGAGTGTAGGTTCTACTCTGCGCAGTTTGGCAAAAGAGAACACTGGCACTTTAACCGATACATAATCGCTTTCCGGCCACAAACCTTCTGTATAACCGTCATCCTTCAGCTTGCTGCCGAGAATGATTTTGGTTGCCAAATGCGCCATTGGAATTCCTGTCACCTTGCTCAGGAAAGGAACCGTACGCGAGGAGCGTGGATTTACTTCGATTACGTATACTTCGTTCTGATAGATAACAAACTGGATATTGACCAGTCCAATCGTCTTCAGTTCCTTAGCGATTTTAATTGTGATCTCAGCGATTTTCTCTTTTAGACCTTCATCCAGATATTGCGGAGGATATACGGCGATAGAGTCACCGGAGTGAACACCTGCGCGTTCGACATGTTCCATGATGCCCGGAATAACTACTGTCTCACCATCACAAATCGCGTCTACCTCAACCTCTTTACCTAGCATGTAACGGTCAATCAATACCGGATGCTCCGGATTCACTTTCACCGCTTCTACCATGTAGCTAAGCAGTTCAGTATCGTTATATACGATTTCCATTGCACGTCCGCCTAGTACGTAGGAAGGACGTACCAGCACCGGATACCCAAGGGATTGTGCAGTTTCTACAGCTTGATCCACGTCGGTAACCGTCTTGCCTTTCGGTTGAGCGATATCAAGGCGTGCCAGCAAAGCTTCGAATTTCTTACGGTTCTCAGCTTCATCAATGCTATCAAGGCTAGTTCCAAGAATCTTCACACCAGCAGCACTTAGAGGTGCCGCAAGGTTAATCGCTGTTTGACCTCCGAATTGAACAATAACTCCAATCGGATTCTCTTGCGCAATTACGTTCATGACATCTTCGAAGAATAATGGTTCAAAGTACAACCGGTCCGATGTATTGAAGTCCGTGGATACTGTCTCAGGGTTATTGTTAATGATAACCGCTTCATATCCAGCCTTTTGAATGGCCCATACCGCATGCACTGTGGAGTAATCGAACTCAATCCCTTGACCGATCCGGATTGGACCAGATCCCAGCACGATAACCTTTTGCTTATCAGAATGAATGACCTCGTTCTCAGTCTCATAAGTCGAGTAGTAATAAGGTGTAGAAGCTTCGAACTCAGCCGCACAAGTATCTACCATTTTGAACACAGGTGTTAAACCTTGCTCCAAACGTAGCGCGCGCACATCAGCTTCTTTGGTGAATTTCCCATTTGCTTGTCCTTCTGCACGAATCTCAGCAATCGCACGGTCTGTAAAGCCTTTACGTTTCGCTTGGTATAGAGTTTCCGCAGACAACGTTTCTTCGCCGCGAATAACCTCTTCAAAGTTAATCAAACCTTCAATTTTGGAGAGGAACCACCAGTCGACGTTCGTAATATCCTGGATTTCTTGCAAACCGTAACCACGGCGGAAAGCTTCAGCAATCAGGAACAGACGCTCATCGTCAGGCTTCGCAAGACGTTCACGCAGCACGCTCTCTTCCAGTGACTCTGCACCTGGCAGACGGAACCGGTGAACACCAATTTCCAAGGAACGGATCGCTTTATGAATCGATTCTTCAAAAGTACGGCCGATCGCCATTACTTCGCCTGTCGCTTTCATTTGCGTACCCAGCTTACGGTTCGCATGTATGAACTTGTCGAACGGCCAGCGTGGAATTTTACTTACGATATAGTCAAGTGTAGGCTCGAAGCATGCATAAGTCTGTCCGGTAACCGGATTGACGATTTCATCCAGCGTGTAACCCATCGCGATTTTGGCAGCCATTTTGGCAATCGGATATCCAGTTGCTTTGGACGCCAAAGCCGAGGAACGGCTGACACGCGGGTTTACTTCGATTACATAATATTGATAACTTTGTGGATCAAGTGCGAATTGTACGTTACATCCACCCTCAATATTCAGGGCGCGGATAATTTTGAGCGAAGCTGTGCGCAGCATTTGGTATTCGCGATCCGATAACGTCTGGCTAGGTGCCACAACGATACTGTCACCTGTATGTACGCCTACAGGATCAAAGTTTTCCATGTTGCAGACAACGATACAGTTGTCATTAGCATCACGCATAACCTCGTATTCAACTTCCTTCATGCCGGCAATACTCTTCTCAACCAGACATTGTCCGATCGGGCTGTAACGAATTCCTGCTTTGACGGTTTCACGCAGCTCTTCTTCGTTATCACAGATCCCGCCGCCAGTGCCGCCAAGTGTATAAGCTGGACGTACAATCAGAGGGAATCCAATTTCCTCAACGAAATTCATTGCTTCATCTACAGTAGTGATAATGGTGCTGTCCGGTACAGGTTGATCCAATTCACGCATTAGATCACGGAACAAATCGCGATCTTCTGCTTTCTCAATGGAATCAAGCTGTGTACCGAGAAGCTTAACATTCTCTTGCTCAAGTACACCTGCACGAGCCAATTCTACAGCCATATTTAGGCCAGTTTGACCGCCCAGCGTTGGAAGCAATCCATCTGGACGCTCTTGGCGAATAATCGCAGTTACGAATTCAAGCGTAATAGGCTCGATGTATACTTTATCTGCAATATTTGTATCTGTCATAATCGTTGCTGGATTGCTGTTAATCAGTACGACTTCCACGCCTTCTTCTTTAAGGGCTTGGCAAGCCTGAGTTCCTGCGTAGTCAAACTCCGCTGCTTGGCCGATGACGATCGGTCCGGAACCGATCACTAGTATTTTTTTAAGTTTATCGTTCTTTGGCATGTTATAGAGCTCCTTTCACGGCTTCAAGCTGTAAGTTAGTTTTTGGCGCCGTGATTCTGGCGTTTGCCGCAAGTTGTGCCTGACGTGAAACAACAGGTGTCTTTGCTTTATGATCGGCAATCAATTGAAGGAAGCGATCGAACAAGTAGCTGCTGTCATGTGGTCCTGGCGCCGCTTCTGGATGATATTGCACCGAAAATGCTGGGTAACGTGTATGTTTAATACCTTCAACAGTCTTATCATTATTATTAATGTGAGTAACTTCTAGTTCAGTGTTCTTCACAGATTCCTCATTCACGGTATAACCATGGTTCTGGGAAGTGATGAAGCAGCGTCCACTTTCCAGTTCCTTCACAGGGTGATTCCCACCGCGGTGACCGAATTTCAGCTTCTCTGTATCCGCTCCACAAGCAAGTGCAAACAACTGATGACCAAGGCAGATGCCGAAGATCGGATATTCACCAAGCAATTCGGAAATCGTCTTGACAGCGTGAGGCACATCTTTCGGGTCCCCAGGGCCGTTGGACAGTAGGATACCATCTGGGTTCAGACGGCGAACTTCTTCCGCTTTTACATCATGTGGCACTACAACAACATCACAACCACGTTCGTTAAGCTCACGTAGGATACCAGCCTTCGCACCGTAATCCACAAGTACAATTCTTTCTTTGTTGCCTGGGCTGCTGTACGAACTTGCAGTTGATGTACGAGCTACCTGATTGCGCAATTCCTCAATCGTAGTATTTCCCATCATTTCCATCAGTTCCTCTACACGTTTGTTAGAGGTGGTCAAGATCGCTTTCATTGTTCCGTAGTGGCGAATAATCCGAGTCAACATCCGAGTATCAATCTCGCTGATCCCTGGAATATCGTATTCTTTCAACAAGTCGTCCACACTATATTCAGCACGCCAGTTACTAGGTACTTCTTCATGACGGCGCACTACAAAGCCGTGTACAAAAGGTCGAACAGATTCAAAGTCATCCCGAGTAATCCCGTAGTTCCCGATCAATGGGTAAGTCATAGTAACGATTTGTCCGCAATATGAAGGGTCAGACAGCACCTCTTGATATCCTGTAATTCCTGTATTAAAAACAACCTCGCCTGTCTTTTCGCCCTCAGCGCCAAATGCGGTACCTGTAAATAAAGTTCCGTCTTGCAGCAGCAATCTCGCCTGCATTCCATTCCACTCCTTCTTGTTTCTGTAGTCTAATGCTTATGCCTTACAAGCCTTCCGGAGTGAACGTGTACACAATCGCTGCATCCGTAAAGATCAGCAACTCCGCCCCACCAGTCCGCTAGTTTTTCTCAGTCCATACGGCTTTGCCGTCTACCCATGTCATTACTGGCCAGCCCTTAAGCTTCCAGCCACCGAAAGGAGTATTCCGTCCTTTACTTGCGAAAGATCCTGGGTCTACTTCTTTCTCCTGCTCCAAATCAATCAGTGTCAAATCTGCAGGAGCTCCGATATCCATCACACCGGTGTTCAGTCTGAATAC
>Ga0153923_100275_pt1 | contig 19799 bp, 18 predicted proteins | sample TSNJ007MetaG_FD_104682 | JGI IMG/M metagenome (GOLD analysis project Ga0153923, IMG submission 104682) | Attine ant fungus gardens microbial communities from New Jersey, USA - TSNJ007 MetaG | ecosystem: Host-associated > Fungi > Mycelium > Unclassified | place: USA: New Jersey, Brendon T. Byrne...
AAAGGCTTGAGAGATATCTTTTTTTGTGTTATAGTAACCATATCTTGGTAATGGTCTTAACATTCAGGTGAATTCTCACCACATAATTCCAACCTTGAAAATACTATGAAATGTGATAAAATGGAGGTAAGCAATGACTGATGACAGCAAAACAAGGAAACCCTTGGAGGAACTGAATTTGTTGGATGATTTTCTGTTTGGTGTGGTACTGGAAGACAAACAGAACTATCGGGACATTTTAGAAATCATTCTGGAGGAAGAGGTTCCTCTTCTGCAGCATGCACAGATGGAAAAGGTATTCCGGTATCTGCCGGTGACACGCAGTGTCCGAATGGATGTGGTGGCAATTGATGAAGACAACAAAATCTATGATGCAGAAATGCAGGTGAAGAATACCGGGAATCTGTTAAAGCGCGAGCGGTTTTATCAGGCCCATTTGGACGTGTCCCTGTTAAAACCGGGACAAGTGGCTTTTGACAGATTAAATGATACATGCCTGATCATGATTATGCCTTTTGATTTGTTAGGCAAAGGACGCTATCGTTATACGTGCAAAATTCATTGCGTGGAAGAACCGGATATGGAAGTAGAAGATGGTACTGTGAGGATTTTTTTAAATACCCGCGGGACGAATCCGGAAGGAGTCAGTACAGAGTTAATTGATTTCTTACATTATGTGGAGCACAGTACCAGTGAGAACTGCATCAGTACAGGAAGTGAAAGGATACGGCGTATCCATGACAGCGTGCAGATAATAAAAGCGCGGGAAGATGTGGGGGTGAGGTATATGAAAGAATGGGAACGTGATCATTATATCCGTGAAGAAGCTCGTGAAGAAGGTCGTGAAGAAGAACGTTTACGGCTAAATGAATTGACTAAGCTCTTGCTTCAAGATGAAAGGATGGAAGATATTCTTCGAGGTACCGAGGATCTGGAATATCAAATAGAGCTATTAAAAGAATATGGATTGTATTGAAACCAGGATGGGGTTTCTTGACCCTTGCGGCATGGGCCAAATGCAGGAGAAAAACATTCCTGTGCTTGGCTCATTGCTTGCGAGAATAAAGGACTTACGTAATTCAGGCCGTGTCTTTCTGGCGCCTTCAATGGCTGCTGTTTGTTGATTGGCAGCAAAAGCTTCTATGGAGAACAGTAAAAATGTATGGATGGGAAAAATGTATGGAGACATTGTTACAAAAGTTAATTAATGAATGCCGCCCCTATACCAATGAGGGAAAACTGGCTTCTTATATTCCGGAACTGGAGCATTGGGATCAGAATTTACTGGGGGTGCATGTGATTAGCTGCACTGGTGAGGAATATGGAGCCGGGGAGCGGGATACCTGGTTTACGATTCAGAGTGTATCAAAGATTATGATCTTTGCGTGTTGTCTGATGGACAGCACGACCGGCGAAATGGAGAAGAAAGTAAGTGTGGAGCCGACGGCGGAGGGGTTTAATTCGATTGTAAATCTGGAAACGAAGAATGCCAATAAACCGCTGAATCCGTTTATTAACTCAGGAGCCATTGCCTGTATTACACTGTTAAAAGGTGAATCATATGAGGATAAGTATATCAGGGTTCTGGACTTTATCAGGAAGATTTGTGGGAATGACCAGATTTCGCCGAACCGTGAGGTGTATTTATCAGAGCAGGCTACCGGTTCCAGAAACCGGGCGCTTGCTTATTATATGAAAAGCACCGGAGTTATTGATGGTGATGTGGAAGAAATTCTGGATGTTTATTTTAAAATTTGCTCGATTCAGGTAACCTGCCAGGATTTGGCCCGGATTGCAGTAGTGTTTGCCAATCATGGGAAGGGCCTGACTGGCGAGGAGTTCTTCAGTTCCCGGATTGCCAAAACCGTGACAGCCACGATGACCGTCTGCGGCATGTATGATGAATCCGGCAGCTTTGCCATCAAGGTGGGCCTGCCCAGCAAAAGTGGGGTTGGCGGAGGAATCGTTTCGGTGGTGCCGGGGAAGATGGGAATCGGTGTGTTTGGACCAGCTTTGAATGCTCATGGGACGAGTCTGGCAGGGATGAAGTTGCTGGAACGGATGAGTGAGGAACTGGAACTTAGTATATTCTAAGGCTTACATTCTTTTTTGCGGACCGGTTTTATCTCGTCAAAATTCGGAGTTGGGATGAAATTACTTTATGAGTATAAAAATAGCAGGTGCGCACCTGCTATTTTGGCTATAGCATTTATTCGCTTAAGCTAAAAGGAGAGAAGAATATACGCATTTTATTTGATTTCCAAGTTGTGGATGGTAAGGAAATTGCAATTTTGTATCATTGCTTTCAAGAAAAAAGGACAAAAGATTATTCAGAAGAAATCATAGTGGCAAAAGCAAGAAGGAAAGAAATAGCTGGTCTTTAGAATGAGAGGTAAATATGAAAAAAAAGACATTAGTAGATGTAAATACCTTTTTTGAAAACGAAGATGATGAGTTCAAGAAAGCAATGGAGCTTGAGGATATGTTAGTGGACATTGCATGTGAGTTTATTAATTATCGTGCGGCGAATGATTTGACACAGAAGGAGTTGGCTGAAAAATTACAGATCACACAAACTATGGTTTCGAAATTGGAAAGCGGGGAATATAATCCGACCGTTCGGATGCTGTTTGAAATTGCAGAGAAGTTATCTTGGAATTTTAGTTTGGAGTTTAAGCGTGATATAGAACCCCCTGATTATTATTTTGATGAGCTTGAAGGAGAGCAAAATAAAGCCAGCCCGGTTAATTTCCCTATGGTTAATGTACGTGAATTGGTTATGAAAGAAAAGAAATAGCAGGTTATGTGCCTGCTATTTTAACCTTTGCCAGAGCGGATGAGTGAGGAACTGAAGCTTAGTCATTAAGACCGCCTTTTTTTATTGTACAGGAATCTATAGCGATCATCGGTCCTGCAAGATCAACCTGCTTAATATAACAACAATATTTACAATATAACATTCGTGTGATATATTATATTGTGAGGTGATTGAATGGATCAAATAGTAGCATATTTAAGAATGGTATTGGATGAGCAGATAATTATAGAGCCATATAATGTAAAAGATAAGCTAAGCCTATATTTTGCTGGAATTTATCAATTCTATAAAGTAAAGGTTCTAGGCGCGGAATTTTTACTGGTAAAACCCAGTGAAGAAAGCACCGTGGCTCAAATAAAAAAGCAAATAATTGCTTTGGAAGATAAGTTGGATTATAAGGTTGTATTGCTGGTTCAGGATCTGACGCCATATAGGAGAAAGAAAATGATTAAGGAAATGGTTCCTTTTATTTCTGTGGATCAGCAGATGTTTCTGCCCTTTATAGGTGTTCATTTGCAAAGCAAACGAGAGAAAATGAATAAGGAGTATGTGATTGAACGGTTTACTCCAGCTATGCAGTTGATATTTTTAGCGATATTATATGATGAAAAATCCTATGTTTCACAAGACGAATTGAGCGAGCGATTAAGTGTTTCTACGATGACGGTATCCAGAGCCCTTGATGTTTTTGTGAATTTGAGATTATTGGAATATTCAGTGGAAGGAAAGACAGGAAGGAAGAAGATATATCATTGCAGGGATAAAAAATTATATTTTGAATCGGGCAAAAGTTATCTGATCAATCCGGTCAGCAAACGATTTTTTGTGTGTCAGGTTCCGAAAGGGATAAAAACATATAAAAGTGATTTAACAGCTTTAGGTGAGATCACTATGCTTGGAGAACCGGATCATCTGATTGTTGCTATATCTGCTGAGGATGAGAGGAGCATGAAGCCGTACGGGGTAAGTGGTGAGATGGGGAGAGAGGAACATCTGACCGAAATTCAAGTCATGAAGTACAATGTTGGCTTACTTACGAAGAATGAATATGTAGATGCAATTAGTTTGATCTACGGATTGGGTGAGAGAGATGATAGAATAGAAATAGCAATAGATGAAATGATGGAGGAATATGCATGGTACGAGGGATAGATAAATTCAGGGAATATTTTCAAGGATATGCAGGTCAGTATGTTTTTATTGGTGGAACAGCCTGTGATATTATACTGGGGCATGATGGTATTAAGTTCAGACAAACCAAAGATTTTGACATGGTTCTTATAATCGAAGCCTTGAATGCGGATTTTATTAAAATGTTTATTGATTTTGTTCAGCAGGCTGGTTATTCGCATACGAACAAAGGGACAGGTGCCAGTCAATTTTATAGATTTGAAATGCCAAAAGATAATCAGTTCCCATATATGATAGAGGTTTTTAGCAGGAAGCCGGATTATATAAAAATGTTGGATTTGAAGATAGCACCTGTGCACATAAGTGCGGAGGTGCTAAGTTTATCAGCAATTTTGTTGGATGATGAATATTATAGTTTGCTTGTGGCGAGTGCTTTAGAGATAGACGGTATTTCAGTACTTAATTTGGAATGTTTGATTTTGTTTAAAATGAAAGCGTGGCTTGATTTGTCTGAGCGAAGACAAAGGGGAGAGCAAATAGATAGTAAGAATATTACGAAGCATAAAAATGATGTTATAAGGTTAGCTGCCAATATTCAACAGGATGCAATGATTGCAATTAATGGACAAGTAAAAAAAGATGCAGAAGTATTTTTGCAGGCAATAGAAATAGATAATGTGAACTTGAAAAGTTTGGGCATCAGAGGGATTACAGGTAAAGAAATATTAGATAGAATGAGGAGATGTTTTGGATTATAGTGTTGCGCACCTGCTATTTAACCTTTGATCCCAGTGGTACTAATCTCTTCCACAAAATTAATTTGTCTACGTATCTGCCGGCCGGAAAAGGTGTTGCTGATTTACCACAGTTTTGTTGCGTTTTTCACACAAGAGTAATCTTCGTAAAATTTAGAAAGTCATTAAGGATAAGGGTTCGCAATCTTGGCACGGTAATTGCTGTACATAGATTGACAGGAGGTGATTAATATAAATAATCAAGGATATAAGGGTATTTTTGTTTTTGTGGAACAAGTAGACGGAATGGGCTATTTAAAATTAAATTTACCAAAGGAGGATATATCTTTATGAAGGATTACAAAGACGGATCATGGCTGAACGATAACGTATGGGGAAAATGGGGTGACGATGACGAACTCGGTGCATTAAATGAAGTAGGACCGGCAGAGGTCTTAAAAGCAATTTCCTATATTAAGAAGGGGAAGATTTACGATTTGGAAACCGAGCGGTTTAAGGGAATGCCGTTGTGGAGCGGGCATTGTCAATTCGAACTGCTTACCTATGCTTCGCCGCTGGGGAAAAGGAATTTAAACCGTTCCAAATACTCTCCGGAGTTTGCATGGCATAAGGAAGGGGGCTGGCTGGCCGACAGTGTCAATGAATTTCAGACAGATGCCAACACTGATATGATGATTGCGCCAATGCATATGGGAACCCATATTGACGGGTTCTGTCATATTACAACCGGCGAAGATGCCCATTGGTATAATGGCTATAATGTGAAAGAGCACTGGAGTGATTATGGTCCTTTAAAAGCAGATGCAACCACCATTCCGCCGATTATGCTGCGCGGTGTGCTTCTTGATATTGCCGGTTATAAAGGGCTTGACCATGTCCCGGCCAATTATGGAATTACGATTGAGGATATTGAAGGCTGTGCCCAATGGGCCGGCGTTGAGCTGCAGAAGAATGATTGTGTGCTGCTTCGGTGTGGCGAGACCTGGCCGGAAGCGGACAAGTGCCCGGGGGCGGGGATGACAATAGCCGCCGCCAGATATCTGGTGGAAGAAAAAGGTGCGGTGTTACTTGGCAATGATATGCTGGCATTCGAAATGAATCATGCGGACGGTTCCATGTCATGGCCGGGCCATTGCCATCCGGTGCATCATTATCTGCTGACCCAGCAAGGGGTTCATTTTATGGAAGCGGTGCAGATGAATGAATTGGCAAATGATAAAGTTTATGAGTTTTGCCTGATTGTGTCATCCTGTAAAATCCGGGGTGCGACAGGGATGTTTATTCGTCCGCTGGCAGTCGTTTAAGGGGGTGCAGTTATGGATGAGACAAGAGAGCTTAAGGTTGATTTCGCTGATCCATCGCCGGTATTGACGTTGATTTTTGCGACGCTGTGTTTTTGTTTTTGGGCAAATACAATGGGCTTTTTTACGGAAGGTGCGGTTTTGGCAATTGGAATTCTGCAATTGGGAGTTTTTGTTTCTTATACGGTTGGCGGCATCATCCTGCTCCATCGCGGCAATTCTTTTGGTGGCAATACTTTTATGATTTTCGCAACAGTATTTGGTGGTATCGGCGGCGGAACGCATGTGGCAATGACGATTGCAGGGGTTCAGAATGTAGCCTTCTGCTACCAGATTTGTGGAGTGGCTTTTATAGTAGCCGGAGTATTTTTGCTGTGCATGGTTCCTGGACTAAAATTTGCCCCGAAAACAGATTTTATGAGTTTTCTCTTTGGTGGTCTTGGCGTCTTGGGATATGGTCTGACCGGGGCCGGAATTGCACCGGAGATCGTAAATGTCCCGGCGGCATGGTGCCTGTTAATTGATGGAGTCGTTGGGCTGTATACGGTTGTTGTATTAATGCTGGGGTTTTTAGGAATCAACTTATCGCTTGGCAAGCCGTTTTTTAAACCAGCCGGTAAAGAGTAAGGATTCATGATATTTGCATAATGAAATAAACAGAAGGCTCTATTCATCAGTCCGAATCGCTCAGTCTGGTGATAGTGGCCTTCTTTTCAATACTAAAAATTCGTCAATAATTCAATAACTCAGGTTCCACCTGCCGAATATAAGCTTCCAGGGTATTCTTATCAATCAAAGCCGGCACCACGCCCTCTCGTGTCGTGCTGAAGCCGGCGGCATACGTGGCAATCCGGATGGCCCTCTTTAACTCATAGCCATACTGCAGATACACCGCCAAAGCACAGATAAACGCATCGCCGGCCCCGGTATTGTCAACTGACTGGAAATTCATTGCCGGGAAAGATGCTTCCCATTCTCTGTTTTTAACATAACATCCTTCCGGCCCCAAAGTAATAATAACCGTATCCACCCCGGAATCCAAAAAGAAATCGGCTTTTTCACGCAAGGTCCCATTCGGACAAAGTACATTTACCTCGTCAAAATTCGGTACCAGAATATCCACATGTGCCAACAGCTGCTCCATTAAAACAGAACAGGCAGCGGGCTTTAGAATGGTCTTCGCTCCGTATTTATGCGCTGTCTGACAAGCTGCAGCAATCGCTTCCTGGGGAACTTCGGTCTGCACCAGACAATAACTGCAGTTTTCAAACGAACGCTCATTCTTCTGAATATCCTCCGGCGACAGATAACCGTTGGCGCCGGAAAGGATGGATATCATGGAATCGCCGTCATGCTGTACGATGATATAGGCTTTTCCGGTCAGCACATCGGTGCAGCGGCGGATGCCGCCGGAGTCGATGGAATGCTCCTGCAGGGAGGTGAAAATGCGGTCGGAGTCCACATCATTTCCCACATTGCCGATCACGGCCACCTGGGCCCCCAACCTTGCTGCGCCAATCGCCTGATTGATGGCTTTCCCACCCGGATAAAAGGAGGAAGTGGAAGTAATGGTAGCCTTTCCGGTAGTTGGCAGCTCGTCCACTTTTAAATAATTATCAATATTAATACTGCCAACAACCATCAGTTTCCTGGTCTGCTGGGTAAACGGAATACCAATGGTAGTGTGATTGCTTAGAACCGGTTTCGTCAAAAATGGTTCAACCGCTTCCTCCGGGTGCTCAATCAGGTGGATCAGCCGGCTGCACAGATGCCTGCCAAAAAGAAAATGAGGAATCGTAAAGGAGGAAATCTGCGGAAAATCAAGGGCTTCCCGCGCATCATCCCGAAGCGATATAAGGGATACGTCGGCAGGAATGCGATAGTGCCGTCCGCTTAAATTTCCATACAACCGTAAGGCATTGGAAAAATGGGAATTGACAATGCCGGTAATCGAATGGTTGGTAATCCTGTTAAGCAAAATTTCGGATATATCATAGAAAACCATGTTTTCCTGATAAGCGATTCCAGCATCAAAAAGACAGCGGCGATAACCACTTAAAAAGCTGTTCGTGCGCGTGCCGTCAGATAAGAGGCAGGCAATACCGGTATGCCGGGAGGCCACCAGTTCGCTGGTGGCCAGGTAAGCCATTTGTTCAAAATCAATATTGCAGGCATTTTCCACCTGCCAGGAGTTAAAATAGAGCCAGGGAATGTGAAGTGTGCTAAAGCTGTTGGCATAGCGAAGACTGTCAGCACACACCGGTTCCCACAACACCCCATCTACGCTGTGCCGGCACAAGGCGGTAATCCCTTTGGATTCCTGCTCCAGGCTGCCGGCGCTGTCGGCAACCAGAACGGTATAGCCAAGTGCCCGGGCGGCTTCGATGATTCCGTTCAAGGTTAAATTGCTGTTGGAAGAACGGAGTAAAATGCCCAGTATAAACGTCTTGCTATTGCTGCTCATGGCATTGGAATAAGGTGCATAGTTGAATTCTTTGACAATCTTCAAAACCCGCTCCCGGGTTTCGGCGCTGATGCTATGGTCCTTATGATTCATAATCTTGGAAACCGTTGAGATGGAGACACCGGCTAACTCTGCTATTTCTCTAATCGTCATAATAAACTCCCGTTTTTATCTGTATTATAACTGATTATAACTGATAAACATCAAAAAAAAAAGGAGAATTCAGCATTGTGGAAAATGGTTATTGACAAAAGGGAGATAAAGCATTATGCTATTCTCATAAAGAAACAATTTTAGGAAACGTTTTCCTGACCAAAATGACTAATTACTGACAGGGAAAACATTTTCCCAAACGAAATCAAGGAGGATGTAGTTTATGAAGAAATTATTGAGTGTAGTGTTGGCAACATCCATGTGTCTTAGTCTGGCTGCCTGCGGTTCCAGCAAGCCGGCCGAGACAAAAGCACCAACTGAAGCAGCGAAGACGGAAGCACCAGCCGGTGGCGAAAGTGCGGCACCGACGGAAGGTACTCCGGCAAGCGACAAGATTCGGGTATGTATTGTATACACAGGCAACCTGGGAGACAAGAGCTACAACGATTCCTGCAACATCGGAGCACAGCTGGCGGTAAAGGATTTTGGCATTGAACTGAAGAGCCTGGAAGGAACGACGGCCGAAGAGTGGGAGTCCAATCTGCTTGCCGCCTGTGAGGAAGGATACGACCTGGTGATCGGTGCCTCTTCCAATATTGCCGACTACATCACCAAGCATGGCCCCAACTATCCGGATACCAAGTTTGCGGTAATTGATACCACCGTTGATTTACCAAACGTAGAATCAATCAGCTTTGCCCAGAACGAAGGATCTTTTCTGGCCGGTGCTGCCGCCGCCATGTTTACCCGCAAAACCGAAATTGAAGGTGTTAATGAAGAAAACATTATCGGCTGGGTCGGCGGTATGGATATTCCGGTACTGCATGATTTCTATACCGGATATGAGCAGGGCGCCAGATATGTTGATCCGGATATCAAGATTCTGATGGCATTTGCCGGCAGCTGGAGTGATCCGCTCAAGGGCAAGGAATTGACTCTGGCCCAGTATGAGCAGGGTGCCGATATTGTTATGAACGTAGCTTCCGGTACCGGCGTTGGTATTCTGGAAGCAGCAAAGGAAGCCGGCAAGTACGCCATTGGTGTGGATCTGGATCAGGATGCTGATCAGCCGGGCTATGTTCTGACTTCCATGGTGAAGCGAGTAGATAATGCCTGCTACCTGGTGATTGAATCGGTAGTGAAGGACAGCTTTGAAGGAGGCACAACCAAGTATCTGGCCTTGCAGGACGGCGGTGTCAGCTTAACTGATTTCTCGGTTATGAAAGAAGCGCTTGGTGATAAATTCCCGCAGGATATCGTAGATGAGTGCGAAAAACTGGCGGAAAAGATTAAATCCGGCGAAATCAAGGTTGACAGCTATGAAGGATTTGGCCCCAAATCATAACCGTAAAGCGTACCAAAGTACGATAGAAGAACGGGGATCTGAAATATGCAGGTCCCTGTTCTTTTTAAAAAGAGGGTGGACACATGAATGAATATGTAGTGGAAATGAAGGGGATCGTCAAGACCTTTGGCGAGGTGCAGGCAGTGAAACAGGGGGAATTTACACTGCGAAAAGGCGAGATCCATTCCCTGATCGGTGAGAATGGAGCGGGGAAGTCGACGATGATGAAGCTGCTCTATGGTATGTATCCCACCAACCGTGGGGAGATTTTGATCAAAGGGCAGGTGATGGAGAATCTGACGCCTAAGCTGGCGATTGAACATGGGGTAGGAATGGTACACCAGGAATTTATGCTGGTGAATGAACTGACCGTTTTAGAAAATATTATTTTGGGATTTGAACCCCGAAAGGGTTTAAAGATTGACTTTGAAAAAGCAAGAAAAGAAGTAACACATTACATAGAGCAATATGACATGGAAGTGCAGCTGGATAAAAAGGTAAGTCAGATTTCTGTCGGCGAGGCACAGCGGGTGGAGATTATCAAAACCCTGATGCGTGGTGCCGATATTATCATTCTGGATGAGCCGACAGCGGTACTGACACCACAGGAAGCCAGACGGCTGTTTGAGATTTTAGACAATTTGAAAAAAGATCAGAAATCGCTGGTTTTTATTTCCCACAAGCTGAATGAGGTGATGGAGATCTCTGACCGGATTTCGGTGATGCGCCAGGGAATCCATATGGGGACCGTGAACAAGGAAGAAACTTCACCCCTTGATCTGACGAAGCGGATGATCGGCCGGGAAGTATTTTTGAATATTGATAAGGCCTATGGAAAAGCCGGGAAGACGATCCTGGAGGTTCGGGATGTATGGGTGTCCAGCCAAAAGGAAACTTCGAAGATCCGGGGCATGTCTCTGGCGGTAAAGGAAGGCGAGATTGTCGGCATTGCCGGTATCGATGGCAATGGGCAAAGTGAGCTGGCAGAGGCCATTACCGGATTGCGTAAAGTGGAAAAGGGTACGGTTCTTTTAAATGGCCAGGACATCACGAATTTAAAGCCGAGGGCAGTTCGTGAGGCAGGATTGGCCCATATTCCGGAAGACCGGAATACCCGGGGACTGAACCGGGCCATGACGATTGAAGAAAATCTGGTGGCGGTAAGACTGGATCAGCCCCCGTTTACCAATAAGCATTTACTGAATAAGGCCAGCCATGATACTTATGCCGCCGAGATGATCAGCCAGTTTGATATCCGTCCGACGGATTACCGTTTACCCACGTCCTCCTTATCCGGTGGAAATGCACAAAAAGTAGTAGTAGCCCGGGAAGTATCTATGAACAAGAAATTGCTGATAGCATCTCAACCCACCCGTGGTGTCGATGTTGGTGCCATTGAGTTGATTCGTAATACCCTGGAGCAGGCAAAGAAGCAGGGCGCGGGTATCCTGCTGATTTCGGCGGAATTGGAGGAGATTATCTCTCTGTCAGACCGGATCGTGGTCGTTCACGAAGGCAAGATAACCGGCGAAATGCCGGCCAGTGAAGCGAATGAGAATAATCTTGGGCTTTTAATGATGGGTGGCCATGACAAAACCGGCGAGATATCAGAAAAAGGAAAGGCAGGTGAGCATACGGTATGAGTCAGTCAATGAAAGGCCTTCGGAAAATAGTAATTACCATGCTGGTAGCGCTGGGCATTGGTGCTTTGTTTATCATGGCGATTGGCGAGAATCCGCTGGATGCTTATATTGCACTCTTCAAAGGTGCTTTTAACGGAAAACTGCGTCTGGGTACGACCCTGGCCGGATTTACCCCCTTGCTGCTGACTTCTGCTGCCTTTGCAGTGGCGGCGCAGGCCGGTGCTTTTAACGTTGGTGTCGAAGGGGAAGTATTTCTGGGCGGTATCACGGCAGCCTATATCGGTATCAACTGGACTTTTTTGCCGAAACCACTATTATATCTCGCCTGTTTTTTGGGCGCGATGGTCATAGCGGCAGCGTGGGCATTTATTCCGGCGGCACTCAAGGCTTTTTATGGTGTCAGTGAAGTATGTACAACGATTTTGATGAATACGGTAGCAGTTTATATCACGTCTTATCTGGTGAGCGGACCGATGAGTGCGGGAACAGCCAATCCCCAGACCCTGCCGGTAAATGTTACGTTATTCCAGTTTATGAAACCAAGCAGTGCGAACCTGGGAATCCTGATTGCCATCGGTGTGGTGCTGCTGGTGATATTTATGCTGCATAAGACCAACTGGGGATATAAGATCCGGACCGTAGGAACCAATCCGGCTCACGCAGATTATGTGGGAATCAGTTCCCGGAAGGTATTTATCGGCTCGATGATGCTCTCCGGTATGTTGGGTGGTATCGCCGGTTGTATCGAGGTACTGGGCGTTCACGGGTATTTCCTGAACAACTTTGCGACCGGGCTGGGAAGCAATGGTATGCTGGCCGCACTGATTGTGAAGAGCAATATGATTTTCACACCGTTTATGGCGTTTTTCCTGGCGGTGTTGAAAGCCGGAGCGATGGGAATGCAGCAGACGACCGGTGTGCCCAAAGCACTGGTAGATACCATCACGGCAGTATTCATTATCATTGCCACCATGGAGACGGCATTCCAGTTTAACAGCAGGAGGAAGAAGAAAAAGGAGGAGCAGGCATGAGTACAATTATGGAAAATATCGATAAGATTTTTAATATGTCCCTGATTTATGCCACTTTTCGTTCTGCCACTCCGATTATCTTTGCGGCCCTTTGTGCAGCGATTACCCAGCAGGCCAATATCATCAATATTGGTACCGAGGGAATCATGCTGGTGGGTGCATTTACGGCCGTATCCGTCAGTTATTTTACCGGCAGCTGGATCTTGGGAGTCATTGCCGCGATGTTAGCCGGTGCGATGATTGCGATGATTATGGCGGTGGGACATATTCGTTACAATTCGGAGATCTGTGCGATTGGTATGGGGATTAATATGCTTGCGATAGCGATTACCAAGTTCCTGCTAAAGGCTGTTTTTGATACCAACGGCGGTTTTTCCAGCCCGGAGATTGATCCCATTCCCCGGGTACATCTGGTGTTTTTGAACAATGTTCCGATAATTAAAGATCTGCTGAACGACTGGAGTATTACCGAGTGGTTTGCAATTGTCCTGATTGTGATTCTGCAGTTCTTCTTTTATAAGACGGTTTGGGGACTGCGGCTGCGGGCGGTTGGTCAGTTTCCGGAAGCAGCGAAAACAGCGGGAATCAAGGTAAATGCCGTGAAGTATCAGGCGATGCTGATTTCCGGATTGATCGGTGGATTGGCAGGGGCCCACTTATCTCTGGGCTATAGTACCCAGTTTATTGAAAACATGACCAACAACCGAGGATTTATGGGCGTTGCAGCGATGTATTTCGGTGGCGCCAATCCGGTCCTGACAGCGGTGGGATGTCTGCTGTTTGGTTTTTCGGATTCTGTTGGTGCCCGTCTGCAGGCATATGGAATTCCGTCCCAGTTTGTTTTGATGATGCCTTATCTGGTAACGGTTACGGTATTGTCGATATCCATGATTGCCAAATTATCGGCCAATACAAAACGGCAGTCGGCGCTGAATGTAAACTAAGTGCAGCGAAACAGCGAATTTATTGAGGAGAAAACAGAAATGGAAAAAATAAAGATTATTTTAGACTGTGATCCGGGACATGATGATGCGGTGGCGATTTTACTGGCAGCTAAAAGTGAGCAGATTGATCTGTTGGGAATCACGGTAGTGGCTGGTAATCAAACGTTGGATAAGACGGCAGTCAACGCCCTCAATGTTTGCCAGTGCCTGGGTGTTGATGTGCCGGTTTATGCCGGCTGTGACAGGCCGATGGTGCGGGAAAAGATCATCGCTGATGACATTCATGGAGAGACAGGACTGGACGGCCCGGTATTTGAACCACTGACAAAAAAACTGGAATCAAAACATGCCGTGCAGTTTATCATTGACACCTTTATGGCATCAGATGGCGATATCACCATGGTAACCACCGGTCCGATGACCAACTTAGGGATGGCAATGCGGCTGGAACCGTCCATTGTCCCCAAAATCAAACAAATCGTCCTGATGGGTGGCGCCTATACTAACGGCAACGTGACACCGGCAGCAGAGTTTAATGTGATTGCTGATGGAGATGCCGCTTATGTGGCCTTTACCAGTGGCCGGCCGATCACAATGGCAGGTTTGGACGTGACCCGCAAGGCCCTCTGTTATCCGTCGATTGTTGAACGGATGGGGAAAATTGACAATGTCGCGGCAAGACTGTTTGTGGACCTGATGGGCCATTTCTGCAAGAGCCAGAAGGAAGTATTTGGCTGGGAGGGCGGGCCGCTGCATGATCCGGTGACCATTGCATATCTGATTGATCCATCTGTGCTGACAGTAAAGCCGATGCATGCGGAAATTGATATCCGCAGTGTCCAGTCCTATGGCCGGACCAACTGTGATATTTTTGGTTATAATAAGAAAGCGCCGACGGCGGATGTGGCGATTGATATTGACGCGGTGAAGTATTGGGATATCATCGAAGAAGGAATCCGTAAGTATAGTTTATAAGGAGCTGCACAGAATGGAGGCACAAAATATGGTACGGTTAGAAGATGTGCTGGAACAGAGAAAGGGCTATTATCTGGAGGAACTGAAAAAGCTGATTGCTATTGATACCCATGATATCGGGCATGGCATTGGCGGTGGCCTGGAAAAGGCGGGACAGGATTATCTGATGGCGTTGCTGGCATCCATGGGAGCATCCCATATACAGGTAGATCCGCTGCGGGAAGAGACGATTCGGGAGTGCCTTGAACAATATCAGGAAGGGAATCCGGGACATGACCAGACGGACCGTTTTAATGTCTATGCTACATTTCAGGGAAAACCGGGTGGGAAGAGTTTGCTGTTTAACGGTCACATGGATGTGATGCCGGCGGAGGAAGCCGATGGCTGGACTTATCCGCCATATCAGCCAACCGTAGCGGACGGGCGCCTGTATGGCCGGGGAACGGCAGATATGAAAGCCGGGCTGATGGCTTCGGTTATGGCGGTCCAACTGCTAAAGGATGCCGGACAGCCATTGCCGGGCGATGTTATCATAACTTCGGTTTGTGATGAAGAGGGCGGCGGCAACGGCTCGATCCAGGCCGTAATGAGCGGTCTGAAAGCGGATGGCGTAGTCAATTGCGAGCCTTCCGGCGATGAACTGATTCTGGCTCACATGGGCTGGCTGTTTTTTCGGGTGGAGTTTCAGGGGAAGGCCTGTCACTCCGGGGGAAAAATCAACGGTGTCAGTGCTATTGATAAAGCAATAAAGGTAATTCAGGCCCTGAATGAAAAAGAACATGAATGGCTGCTGCGGTATAAACACCCGCTGCTGCCGGCTCCCAATCTGAATATTGGGGTAATCCGGGGCGGTGAGGCCGGTTCCACAGTGCCGGGTGATTGCCTGTTTGAAACCTGCATTCATTTTGTTCCGGGGCAGATGAGTCATGACCAGGTGGCGGCGGAGTTTACAGATGTGGTGGACCGGGTGGCCCAGGCGGATCCGTGGTTAAAAGAGCACCCGCCGAAGCTGACCATGTATCAGGCCGGGAATGGATTTGAAATGGACCGGGAGCATGCTTTTATCAGTGCTTTTGAGAAGGCATACCGGAAATGCCGGGGGAAGGATGTTACGGTCGTTGGTTCGCCGTCTGGCTGTGATTCCCGGCTTTGGCACAATATTGCCGGTTGCCCGACACTTCAGTTCGGACCGGGGAATCTGGCCCAGTGCCATGCAGTCGATGAGTGGGTGGATTTAGAGGCCTACTATGAAGCGATTTTAATTTATGCAAGATTAATATTAGAGTGGTGTTAGGACACTGAAAAAAATGAGGAGGAATTATCAAAATGGCAGACCAGATAAAAAAGAAGGTACTTTTAGCGGGAGAATCCTGGATGAGTTATACCACTCATGTAAAAGGATTTGATTCTTTTTATACTTCGGTTTATGAGACCGGGGAGAAATTTTTAAAGGCAGCACTGGAGGCCGGCGGATATGATTTCACCTTTCTGCCGAACCACCTGGCTGGGGAGGAATTTCCGTTTACGATGGAGGGATTGAACCAGTATGACCTGGTGATTTTATCAGATATCGGAGCCAATACGTTGCTGCTGCCGACACCGACCTTTACCAAAAGTCTGATTATGCCAAACCGCTGTAATCTGATTCGTGATTACGTGCTGGCGGGAGGTGCACTGCTGATGATCGGCGGTTATCTGACCTTCTCCGGTGTGGATGCGAAGGGCAAGTGGCAGGATACGGCGGTACAGGAGGTGTTGCCGGTGCAGGTACTGGCGACTGACGACCGGATGGAGCATTGCGAAGGAATCCGCCCGGTTACAGTAAAGGATCATGGGATATTAGCGGGACTGGGGGCAGAATGGCCGAGAATCCTTGGTTATAACCGTACCATTGCCCGAGAAGGAGCAGAAGTGATCGCCGAAGTGGAAGGTAATCCCTTTATTGCTCTGGGTGAGTATGGCGAGGGCCGTTCCGGTGCTTTTACGACCGACTGTGCGCCGCACTGGGCACCACCGGAGTTTTGTGAATGGGATGGCTATCAGAAGCTGTTCCAGAATCTGGCCGGATGGCTGACGAAGGAACTGTGAGGATGGGGGAGTTATGGAAAAAGCGGCATTGGAACTCCTTATAAACTTGCTGGAGATTCCATCAGTCAATGGCGTTGACAATGAGAAAAACGTGGCAGAATATCTGGCGGAATATTTCAGGCAGCATTTTATTGAGGCGAAGGTTCAGTATATTGATGATACCCATGCCAATGTGATTGCCTTTGTGCCGGGAAAGAACCGGCACAAGACCATTATCTGGAATGGTCATTTGGATACGGTGCCTTATGGCAATCTGCAGGAGTGGGTAACCAATCCGTCCGGAGCAGTGGAGAAAGATGACCGGATCTATGCCCGTGGGGCTTCCGATATGAAAAGCGGTTTAGCCGCCATGGTATATGCCCTTTGCCACATGCCGGAGAAGCCGGAGTGCAATATCCGGTTTTTGGGGACTTGCGATGAAGAACGGGGCGGTTTGGGGGCAGAAAAGATCCTGGCGCAGAATGAACTGGGAGACGGCGAGTGTCTATTGATTGCCGAACCCACCGGGATGAAGCTGGGAACGGTGCAGAAAGGCTGCTTGTGGCTGGAATTGCTGGTGAAGGGTAAAACCGGTCATGGGGCCTATCCGGAAAAAGGAATCAACGCAATTACGACCGGCTCCCAGCTGGCAACCCAGATTCATGAGTATGTAATCCAATATTCCCATGGAATTTCAGGAAAATCCACAGCGCAGGTTACGATGATAGAAGGTGGTGTGGCTCCGAATATGACACCCGATACCTGTCGGATAATTATGGATATCCGGATGGTTCCCGGCCTGACGGCCGAGATGGTGATTGACCGGGCAAACGATGCCGCCCGGCAAAAAGCGCTGGAGTTTCCCGGCCTGACCGTGCAGTATAAAATATTGAATCACCGGCGGCCCATAGAAGTGGAAGAAACTCATCCGATGGTAGTGAAACTTGGGCAAATTCTGCAGGATTATGGTTATGATGGCCAGGCGGCCGGCGTTAATTTCTTTACCGATGCTTCAGTATTGGATGCTGCCGGAACCAGGCAGGTACTGTTGTTTGGCCCGGGCGATCCGGCGCTGGCTCATCAACCCAATGAATATGTGGAAATAAAAAAATATAAAGACGCAATTCTGGTACTGCAGGAATTCCTGCAAAATTGCGATTTTGGGAAGAGGCGGTAACCGTTATGAGAGTATTGTGTTTTGGCTCATTGAATATTGATTATACCTACCGCGTGGATCATTTTGTCAGAAAAGGTGAGACCTTATTGTCAGAATCACTGCAGGTGTTCAGCGGGGGAAAAGGACTGAATCAGTCCATTGCATTGGCGAAAGCGGGTGTTCCCACCTGTCATGCCGGAGCAATCGGGCCGGATGGTTTATTTCTGCTGGAGCAGTTACAGGCGGCCGGCGTAGACACCGGCTGGGTCGCGGTACTGGACACGGTCCGGACCGGAAATGCAGTGATTCAAAATGATAAAGAAGGCGACAACTGCATTATTTTATATGGCGGAGCCAATCAGGCCATCACCAAAAGCCAGGTGGATCAGGTGCTGTCGGACTTTGGCCCGGGGGATTATCTGCTTTTGCAGAATGAAATCAATGAACTGCCGTATATTGTAGCGCAGGCTCATGAGAAGGGGATGAAGATTGTTCTCAATCCGTCGCCGATGAATGACAAAGTCAGGGCACTTCCGTTGGAACTGGTGGACTATCTGCTGCTGAATGAAGTTGAGGCAGGCCAGATTTTGGAGCGTGATCTGGGCGCAGATATCAACGGCACAGACATTGCCAAAGAGCTTCGGGAGAGATTCCCGAAGACTGCGATTGTGCTGACGTTGGGCGGCGACGGTTCCGTGTATGCGGATGCCGGTCAGCTGTTTGCCCAACCGGTTTATCCAGTCCGGGCCGTTGATACAACGGCAGCAGGGGATACCTTCAGCGGATATTTTCTGGCGGGGATTTTAAGCGGCAGAAGGGAAAAAGAAGCGATGGATCTGGCGGCTAAAGCAGCGGCGATTGCGGTTACCAGGCGGGGGGCGGCGCCGTCGATTCCGACGCTGGCAGAAGTGGAATAGAAACTAATTTAAAACAGTGCAATAAGAGGGGGGCTGGTTAATAAACACAGCCCCTCTTTAAATTGCGGAATCTTTTGGGGTAATAAAAAGGGTTTGGATAAAATCAACAAAAAAATATCAGATTTCATCCACATTATGTGCAGTTAAGTTAAAAGTCTGCACTAATCAACACGAATGAAACTGTTCTTTATTTCTCTGGCAGACATTGTTATACTAAAAATAGAAAAAAATTCCAGAAGATAACGAGCATGTTTGATGTAATGAAAGGGAAAATGATGTTGACTTTTCGTGAGTTTCAAATAGCAAACAAAATATTGTCCGTACAGTCCGGCATACGCATCAAAGATCTTGCGGCGGAGTTCCAGGTAAGTCCTCGCACCATTCAATATGATTTGGAAAATGTCAAGGAGTTTATTAATGATCAGGGAGTTTCCTTCTGTTCCAGTCCCAGGAAAGGCATTTGGGTTGAAGGTACCGGGCCGCAAAGGGAAACCGCTCTGGCGGAGCTTTCAAGGCTGCAGACGGACAACGTCTATTTTAATCAGGAAATGCGCATGCAGCGGATCTTGTTACAGCTTGTTTTGGCAGATGGGTATATAACTGCCAGTGCCCTGGCGGAGAAGCTGAATGTGAGCCGGGGCACCATCCTTAGTGATATGGATGATATCGAGATGTTTCTGCAGGACAATGAGATACTTTTGCGGCGCAAAGTCAGGCAGGGATACCGGCTGGACGGCCAGGAGCTGACTTTGCGTACGTTAGCAGAGAATCTGATCCAGGACAGCATCTCGGTATACGATATATACCAGATCATCAGCCGGTTAAAGTCCGGTTCCCCAAGCGGTATTTTTACCGGGCTGCTTACCGGTTTGGCATTGCAGGACTTCAACATGATCGAAAAGGCAATGGTTACAGCATTTAAGGATTATCCCGACAAGTTGTCAAAGGAAAACAGTGTATTGCTGATGACGCGGCTCTTTATCAGCTTATCGCGGATGCGGATGGGACATTTTGTTGGAAATCCCACACAGCCCGCCGATGAAGATATGCATTATCTTTATCCATACTGGGAGACGGTATACCGGCAAAACAGCCTGCC
>Ga0153923_100276_pt1 | contig 19779 bp, 20 predicted proteins | sample TSNJ007MetaG_FD_104682 | JGI IMG/M metagenome (GOLD analysis project Ga0153923, IMG submission 104682) | Attine ant fungus gardens microbial communities from New Jersey, USA - TSNJ007 MetaG | ecosystem: Host-associated > Fungi > Mycelium > Unclassified | place: USA: New Jersey, Brendon T. Byrne...
ACAATCCTCCAAATATAAATAAGCACGGTAAAAGGTCTCCTGCATTAAATCTTCGGCCGCGTGATGATCACCACAAAGGGAGCGCAAATAGCGGTAAATATCCATCACATACATCTGATATATTTCATCCAGTGAATTTCGCTTCATGCACTCCCCCCTTAACCTAACCACGTATACTCGCATAAAAAGTTACAGCTAAATTTAGCAACTAGTATGAATATACCAGTATTTCTATGGAAGAATGCGAAAAAAAGCCCGCTGACAAGGAGGTTTACTCCTGCCAACAGGCTTCTTAATAACCATTTCCTCGAGTTACTCTGCTTACAGAACAACCTCAACTTCTTTGAGCATTTCACTAACAGAGATTAAACCGCCACCGGACAAGTACCAGTAGTTAGGATCAAGGTAAATGATTTTACCGTTTTTAAAAGCATTTGTGTTCTTCACGAGATCGTTCTCAACTGCATCCTTCGCTGAACCGGATTTGCTGCCATCACTCTTCACAGCCGCATCTCTATCTACTACGAACAGATAATCCGGATTCTTGTCGGCTACATATTCGTAAGATACGCTTTGACCATGAGTGGATACTTCGATTTTATCATCCGCTTGTGCAAATCCGAATACATCATGGATAATACCAAAACGTGAACCTGAACCATAAGCACTGATTTTTCCTTCATTGGCAAGAATAATAAGAGATTTTTTACCATCAGCTTTAGCTTTCTCATTCAGAGCTTTAACAGAGTCAGTAATAGTCGCAAGCTCAGCTTCTACTTCAGCTTCCTTGCCAAAAATTTGGCCCAGCGTCTTCACATTTTTCGTGAAGGATTCCATGTAATTCGCATTATCTACAGCAACGTACAATGTAGGTGCAATTTTGCTGAATTCATCATAAGAATCTTGCTGTCTGCCGGAAATGATGATCAGATCAGGAGAAAGACTATTTATTTTTTCGAAGTCAGGCTCTTTCAAACCACCGACATTCTCATATTTGGCATCGCTATATTTAGAGAGATAAGAGGGTACATTGCTTTGAGGCACTCCAGTCACCTCTACGCCCAGTTTATCCAAAGTATCGAGTGTACCGAAGTCAAATACAACCACTTTCTGCGGATTAGTCTTAATCGTAATTTCTCCAAGTTCATGCTTAATAGTAAGCTCTTTGGATTCTGTATTCGGTGCAGTAGTAGCCTCTGTATTGCCTGCCGCTGCTGTATTATTATTTGAAGTTGCTGCATTATTGGAGCCACAGGCCGCCAAGATTACGGCAAGAAACACTGTCATGATTAGTAAAGATACGTTCTTCTTCAAAATATTCACCCCTATAATTTATAGTCAAGCTATTTGAATTATTCGCGTATACGTCAAGAAGCTGGCGCCTATCACTTCTAGCGTTACGTCATAATAATTTCCGAATATAAGCGGCGTCTTGTTTAAAAATAGACACCAATTTTACGACCACCTATTGTTTCTATAGGGATATCCATGTCATATACATCCCTAAGCACTGCTGTATCAATAATTTCATCCACCGTACCCGATGAAGCTACCCGCCCATTCTTGAGCGCTACAATGTAGTCAGAGTAACAAGAAGCGAAATTAATATCATGAATGACGAGCACAATCGTCTTGCCCTTCTCTTCTACCAATCGGCGTAACACCTTCATAATTTGTACAGAATGCTTCATATCCAGGTTGTTGAGTGGTTCATCGAGTAAAATATACTCGGTATCCTGAGCCATAACCATCGCAATATATGCTCTCTGACGTTGTCCACCGCTAAGCTGATCAATATATTTATCCTGCATCTCTTGAAGGTCCATGTAAGCAATCGCTTCGTCAACGAACGCTCGATCCTCAGGTGTGAGCTTTCCCTGTGAATAAGGGAACCTTCCGAAAGAAACAAGTTCCTTTACGGTAAGGCGTACGCTGATATGATTGGACTGCTTTAGTACCGATATTTTACGAGCAAGCTCATTACTCTTACAGCTGCCAATTTCCTTCCCTTCAATCAGTACTTCCCCTGCGTCTTTAGAGATAAGTCTACTGATCATGGAGAGCAACGTGCTTTTACCAGCTCCGTTAGGGCCGATAAACGAGGTGATTGCACCCTTTTTAATGGTTAAAGACACATCATCTACAACGGTTACTCCGCCATAACGCTTGCTTACATGCTTAACTTCTACCACGACTTATTCTCCTTTAACAGCAGATAGACAAAGTAGACGCCACCTGCAAAATTAATGATTACACTAACCGTAGTAGTGAATCCAAACACACGTTCAACTAGAAACTGTCCCCCGACAAGCGCAATAATGCTTAGCAAAATCGTGCCGGGAATCAGATAGGAATGCTTATACGTACGGAACAACTGATGCCCCACATTGGCTACTAGTAAACCCAAGAAAGTAATCGGCCCCACTAAAGCCGTTGATATTGAAACGTAGATGGATACAATTACTAACAATCTTTTGACTACATAGTCATAATTGATCCCTAAGTTAATGGCTTCATCTTTTCCTAAAGAAATAACATCTAAGTACTTCATAAATCGCATGAAATACAGCGTAGTTAGCGCTAGAACAACTGTAGACAATATCAGTAGATCACTGCTGACGTTGTTGAAGCTGGCGAACATTTTTCCTTGTAGAATCAGGAATTCATTCGGATCAATGAGCACTTCCATAAAAGAAGATGCACTCTGGAACATCGTCCCCATAATAAGTCCTACGAGCAGCAGGAAGTATATGTTTTGCCCCTCTCTTCGGAACATTAGCTTATATAGCACACCTGAGAACAGAACCATGATGCAAGCTGAGAACAAGAAATTCACATTTTTATTCATAAACGTCATATTGGATGAGCCTAGGGCGTATACACCGAACGTCTGGATCAACATGTACAAAGAGTCTAGCCCCAGAATACTAGGTGTCAAAATCCGATTGTTCGTAATGCTCTGAAAAACTACGGTAGAGACAGCTATCACCGCTCCGGTAATTAAGATGGCCGCCAGCTTTCTCCCCCGACTGGGTAGAACATAATCCCAATTTCCCATAACATGATAGGTCATAAACAAGACGATGAGAGCAACAGCGCTTAAGGATAATATAGTTAGTTTCGTCTTCATCACTAATTCGCCTTTCTTCTCATCAGCAAGTAGATAAATAGACCACTTCCGATGACGCCTACCGTGAGACTGATGGATATTTCGTATGGATATATAATGAGCCTGCCCAGAATATCACAGAACAGGAGGAACACCGCACCGAGAATGGCAGTATGCGCCAGATTTTTTTTCAAGTTATCGCCTATGTATAGCGTTACTATGTTAGGTACAACAAGACCCAGGAATGGAATCGTACCTACGGTTAAAATAACAACTGAAGAGATTAACGCTACAATCACCAATCCTACGTTCACTACCGCTTTGTAGTTCATACCGAGATTGACGGAGAAATCCTCCCCCATCCCGGCAACGGTGAACTTATTGGCGAAAACATACGCGAGAATGACAAGTGGAATACTGATATAGATTAATTCGTATTGACCCTTAATAATCGTTGAGAAATCGCCAAGCATCCAAGACGAGATATTCTGAACCAAATCATTTTTGTAAGCAAAAAATGTAGTAATCGAGCCTACAATGTTCCCGAACATGAGTCCGACCAGGGGGATAAAAATACTATCCTTGAACTTGATCCGATCTAAGATTCTCATAAATATAAATGTTCCCAGTAGGGCAAAAACAAAAGCAACGAGCAGCTTCTGCATCGGTGTCGCCCCTGTGAACAGCATCAGGGACACGAGAATACCGAATTTCGCGGAATCCATCGTGCCCGCCGTAGTGGGAGAAACGAATTTATTTCGTGATAATTGCTGCATAATTAATCCGGCAATACTCATGCTTACACCAGCTATAATCAGTGCAGCTAAGCGTGGAATCCGGCTGACTAGCAGAGTCTGCATCTGAGATTCTGTAAGCGAAAAAAGATCCAAAGGTGAAATGTCTTTTACGCCTATAAACAAAGATATAAATGAGAATACTATTAGAAGTAGGGACAAATATTTTAGTTTCATGAGTTGTTCCTTATCTGTTTAATAGTTAAATAGTTTGAGAAATAGATGATATGATCGGTATTGATAATGATTTTCATTTGCACTATGTTCGATTATACCTAAGCCCACTTTGAGGGTCAACCCTTTCGTATAGTAAAATTTAAAACAATTGATTTTTATAAATAACATTAAAAAAGAGACACCCTAATAGGCATCTCTTTATCACATGATCTATTTCCGCTAGCTATAGCAGTTATTTATACTTGTGCCAATCCTGATTACTGTTCTCCAACAGATGTGCAAAATCATTTTCAAGCCGCTTTTGCTCAGCTTTTCGCTGATCTTCAACCGCTTTACGAGCAGCTTCCTTGCGGTCATTCTCTTCCGCTTTCAACGCATCAGATTGCGCCTTCAGCTTTCCAAGAACATCACTGCTCAACAGGTCTTTTAGCGTAGCTGGTCCATCGGTCGCAGCAGGACGCAGAGTGGTAGGCATTTTCTTTTTTTTAGCCACTGTCAATCATCCCTTCTAGTTATGAATTAAATTGGAATTTGTTTAAATTATTGGTCTTTTCGTTTATAATGTTCACTAAGAGGTGAGCCATATGAAGTCCACTGATTTATGTCCCCAGCTACAAAAAAGTATGGATATTATCGGCAGGCGTTGGACAGGTTTAATTATCTACCAGCTCCTCCAAGGACCGCAACGTTTCAATGTGATTGAAGCAGCCTTGCCCATCAGCGGAAGATTGCTCTCCGAACGACTTAAAGAGCTGGAACTGGAAGGGATTGTCCTTCGAGAAGTATTCCCTGAGACACCTGTGCGAATCCAATATTCCTTAACGGATAAAGGACTTGCCCTGGAGACAGTTATCCGGGATTTGCAGCGTTGGTCAAAAATATGGATTGATTGTGACACAAATAGCGTAAGCTCAACACTTAAAATGTAAGCGTTTCAATTGCGGCAATTAGATTTTAAGTCCAACAATCACTAAATCACGTTCTATACCATCCAATTCAGCTACACCGGGCAGTAATCCCCATTGCTTAAAACCGAACTTTTCTAGCAAACCAAGGCTTGGATCATTATGTCCGAATACAAAACCAACTAGATTCTTAATGCCGAGACTAGGTGCTTTCTCAATGGCCTCTTTCAAAAGAATTCTACCGGCTCCACCACCACGGAACTTTTCACTCACGTATACACTAATTTCTGCTGTTGCATTATACGCTGGACGACCATAGAAGGATTGAAAGCTGAACCATGCCGCAATCTCATCTCCCTGCCTGAGTACCCATAAAGGACGATGGTGACTGTTATGCTCATTGAACCATTTTTCTCTGTCAGAAACAGTAATAGGTTCCAGATCCGCAGTTACCATCCGTCCAGCAATCGTTGAGTTATAAATCTCCACAATAGCTGCTAAGTCTGTAGGTTTTGCATCTTCAATCCTGCTATTCTCCCAATTCATCCCTTGATTCCTCCAAATGTGTTAATTCACTCAGGCCGACCTGCTCCTGGCTCCATTGCCACAGCCGCTGCGCCTCTTGTTTATTCTGTGCTCTGGGAGTCAGCTCCTGATTCTTTCGTCGATAATAATATTGACCGGTTACCTCTTGCAAATCCGATTCTGTAGCCAAATAGATCGCTGTATCGGCCCCTTGTTCAGGAGTTAAAAAGAAGTATGACAGCAGCTTAAGGATCGACTTGCCAAAGCCTGTCTCCCGGTTAACACCTATATTTGTGCCCACTGCTCCTGGATGCACGCAATTCACCGTTACTCTTGTCCCTTGCAGGCGTGCTGCCAACTCTTTTGTGAACAGTATATTGGCTAACTTGGATCGAGCATAGGCTTTTGCGGGATTGAAACGGCGTGCGAGAGTTGGATCTTCATAGTGAAGTGCACCTATTTTGTAAGCACCGGAAGCAACCACAACGATACGGCCTTGCTCTGCTGCTTTTAAAGGTTCCAGTAACAGATTCGTGAGCAAAAAATGACCCAAATGGTTCACACCAAGATCCATCTCAAAGCCGTCCTTCGTAAGCTGACGCTTAATCGTAACTACCCCAGCGTTATTGATGAGTATATCTAGAATCGGATATTTCCGGGTGAATTCCTCCGCAAAACTGCGAATGCTCTCCAGCGAGGCCAGATCACACAACATCAGCTCGATATCCACGGAGTGGCTCTTTTGCTTGGCGGCAGCCAGTGCTTCCTCTCCACGCTGGCGATTACGGCATACCATAATTACTTTGGCTCCCTTGCGAGCCAGTTCAACTGTCGTCGCTAGCCCCATACCAGAATTTGCTCCAGTTACAAGTGCAATTTTACCTCTCATCCCAAGAATCACTCCTCTCTCAACAACCGTACCCCAATAAGCTTCCGCCTAACCTTACGAGAAGTATATTTAAGATTATGTTACACCAACTAGTAGGCTCAAGAAAAGCTTCTTGTCAGGTTTTAAAAGTATAGGTGATCAAATATGCATCCTTGTTACGGAAAGCTTGCGAATAGGCATGTTATGATTAGCCCACGATAGATGTATTCCGGCTCGTGCGTCTAGTCTATTTTTGATCTATAATAGGAATATTGCAGTTCTAATCGTGAAGTTGAAAGGGGAACACCAACTATGAATAATGCTCTGACAAGCCTAGAGCAGCAAATGGCGGGCGAAGGCCTTGATGCCCTGCTCGTAACAGATCCCAAACATGTCTACTACTTGACCGGATTCGCCAGCGATCCGCATGAACGTTTTCTCGGTCTGCTGTTGATACGCGGAGAAGAGCCAATGCTCATTCTACCCGCACTGGATGCGGAAGCGGCTCAAGCAGCTTCTTCGGTCACCAAAATCCTAACTCATAATGACACCGATAATCCCTATAACCTGCTTAAAGATTGCTTCGGCAGCAGTAAGCTAGGTACTCTTGGTATAGAGAAGGAACATTTCTCAGTAGCCCGTTTTGAGCATCTAACCGCAGCCGTTCCAGCAGAACGTTTTAGTGATATAGGACCATTGCTGCGCAGCATGCGCTCCAAAAAGACCCCAGATGAAGTTAAGCGCATGAAACATGCCGCTGAGCTAGTTGAGGAAGCTTTGCGCCGCGTGCTTACCCATGTAAAAACAGGCGTTACAGAAAACGATTTAGTAGCGGAACTGGAATATCTAATGAAAAAGGTTGGCGCTTCCGGCCCTTCCTTCGACACTATGGTGCTTTCTGGTCCGAAAACTGCTCTGCCTCACGGTGTTCCAGGCAACCGGGTCATTCAGCCAGGCGACTTCCTGATGTTTGATATTGGGGTGTATGCTGATGGTTATGCTTCTGATATTACACGTACCTTTGCTATTGAATCCGTGGACGACAAGCTAATCACGATCTATAACACCGTGCTGGCTGCCAACGAAGCTGGGATCGCTGCTTCCAATCCTGGAGCACCCTTCGGTTCTGTCGACAAAGCTGCGCGTGATGTGATTGAGGAAGCCGGATTCGGAGAATATTTCTTGCACCGTGTCGGACACGGACTCGGTATGGATGTGCATGAATATCCATCACTCCATGGACAGAACGATGACATTATCGAGATCGGCAATGTGTTCACCGTCGAGCCAGGGATTTATGTACCTGGACTAGCGGGTGTGCGTATCGAAGATGATCTGATTATTACAGCTGAAGGTGCGGAAACCTTAACAAGCTTCCCTAAGGAACTGACTATTCTTCATTTGTAGAAAAGAAAATATCAAGAGTATCCGAAAAATATTAGAATCAAAGATAGCCCATCCCTAATAAGTTGGAAATGAATCACTTTCAACTTACTGTGATGGGCTTTCTCTTTTTCCCGCACCATACTCGACTTGTTCAGACCTTTTCAAATCCATAATCCCTTTCAACCTTGCAAATTCTTGTTTTATAAGCGAGATACCAATCAGATACAGTAAAACCTTTTATGTTTTAGCAATCTCACTCATGACTTTGCCTCCGTTTTTTGGTTATTGCTATATCAATATTAGCGCATATATTCCTGAGTATAGGTTGCTAAACTAATCTGCCCGTTAGTTGAACAAATAAAAAAACGGCTGCCGAAGCAACCGCTATTCCACTAACGTACCCCGTGAGCTCAATGATCTGAAGAAATTGTTTCACTCAAGCTATTCCTCAGAAATCTCTACGTACTATCTAAACCCAATTTGACGCCGAAATTAGGCATTAACCTTGCCTAGGGCGAATATCTTAACGGGGAAATACATTAAAAAAAATGAGGCGATACACTTGGGATACTTCGTTACTGTAGAACCGGGCGTAAAAGTATTTATAGAGGACATCAATCCGAAGGGAAATAAAACGATACTTTTTATTCATGGATGGCCGCTAAACCATAACCAGTTCGAATATCAGTTCAATTTCCTTCCTAAGCTCGGATATCGTTGTATCGGAGTGGACTGGAGAGGATACGGTAATTCGGATAAACCATTCGATGGTTACGGTTTCGATAGATTAGCAGATGATCTTCGTATGGTCATCGAAGCGTTACAGCTAAAAAACATAACACTGGCAGGACACTCTACCGGAGGAGCAATCTCAATTCGTTATATGGCTCGTTATAAAGGGTACGGGGTATCTAAACTCGTCCTGATCGACGCTGCGTCTCCATCAAGCGTTCCAAAAGAATTTACGAATAAAATCATCGAAGAGACAAACAATGACCGTCCGAAAATGCTGCAAAACCAAACGGAGAGCTTTTTCTTTCAGTACATTTCTGAGGCGAAATCCGAATGGTTCTTTCTAATGGGTTTACAAGCTGCGAATTGGTCGACCTCCGCCATTATGGTCACGCTAAGAGATGAGAATGTTTACAACGATCTTGGACAGATCGATGTGCCCACATTAATTATCCATGGAATTCATGATAAAGTCGTTCCGTTTACCCAAGCTCAGGAAACAAATAAGCTGATTAAAAATTCGCAATTAGTTCCATTCCAATACAGCAGCCATTGCCCTTTTTTGGAGGAGCGTGATAGATTCAACCAACTATTATCTTCTTTTGCATAACGCCTCGGATTAGCCGCACCATCGCTCCCCATAAATATAGTCCGATAATGCCCGATGATTGAGCAAACCTGCCCGTTAGCTTAATAAAGCATCGTCAATCTAATACCTATCTTTCAGTTCATTAATTCATCTTTTGGATACAACTGCTCTGCTGACATCTTCACGCCTGCATTCCCCACATCCCGCGAATCGACTCTGCCTCTTTGACCATCCTGCCGACTAGTTCCGAGACTGTAGGGATATCATGGATCATCCCTGTCACTTGGCCTGCCCAGCCGATGCCCTCTTCTTTGATGTCATCATAAATCCAGCGTTTGTTGGCAGCGCCACTGATGTATTCTTTTAAGGCCTCATAGGTCGGTGTTACACGCTCAATCTCGAGAATTTTATCTATGAAGTCACTACGCAACACTCGCGCGGGCGCTCCGATAGAGCGTTTGATTACGACTGTATCTGACTCGGAGCTTTCTACTAGGGCTTTTTTATAAGAAGCAGCCGCATGAACACATTCAACCGTAGCAACGAATCGTGTGCCCATTTCAATTCCCTCAGCCCCCAGTGCATGGGCCGCCATCCATCCGCGGCCATCCCCGATCCCGCCTGAAGCAATCACAGGAATATCAACCGCATCAACTACTTGAGGAACGAGTACCATAGTCCCTACATCATCACGTCCCAAGTGACCACCGCCCTCCTGCCCAACAACAATAACCGCAGAAGCGCCTAATTGTTCAGCTTTTTGGGCTTGTCTGCGTGAAGAGACGAGCACGAGCGTTTTAATATCAGTCTGCTGTAGCATTTCCAGTATAGGGGCCGGATTCCCACCGGTGAGACTCACCACGGGAACCTTCTCTTCGATGGCGACCTGTACCCGATCTTCATAACCGATACCATGCACACCGATGGCAAAATTAACGCCAAAAGGCTTGTCGGTCATAGTACGGACCCGTTCGATTTCTGAACGTAAAGCCTCTGCGCTCGGAAGACTCATCGCTGTAACCTGACCCAATCCACCAGCATTCGAAACGGCAGCAGCGAGGTCTGCGTAACCTAAATAAGCAAGTCCACCTTGAATAATAGGATACTCTATGTGCAATAACTCCGTAATACGGGTGTTCCATTTCATCTTCATCTTCATCTACACCTTTCCTATCTTTAACCACAGCAGAATCACAGCAAATAAAAGAGCAATACCCCCTGCCAGATAATCCATTTTCTGAAATAGCAATACCCTATAAGAAGTTCTTCCTTTACCATTTCCATAAGCACGCGCATCAATCGCATAGCTCAGCTGTTCAGCACGTTGAATCGTCGTGAAGAGCAAAGGAATAATGATCGGGACATAAGCAAATATCCGTTTTGGTAGTGATAATGCTGTAAGATCATAACCTCTAGCCTTTTGTGCGAGCAGAATACGATCAAGCTCCTCCTTGATGGTAGGAATAAACCGGATCGCAATCACTATCATTAAGGAGAATTGTTCTACGGGTATCCCCATTTTGGATAGGGGTGCAAGTAGCTTTTCAAGACCATACGCTAAGTCTAGCGGTTTAGTCGTTAACGTTAATACTGAGGCTAATAAGATGAGCAATATAATACGCCAAACAAAACGTAATCCTGTTCGCAGTCCCTCTTCAGTTACCTCAATAAAGGACCAAGACCAGAGGATCGTTCCTTTGGTGAACACAGCATTATACAGAAGGGTAAACAGCAAAACAAATAATAACGGCCGCAGCCCCCGCCAGAAGAAATGAATAGGAACCTTCGACAGCAGCAAAATTCCGAATACAAAAACGGTTGCAACTGCATAGCTAAGCCATGTTCCAAGCATCAGAAAGCTAAGCATGAGAATCACGATACTAACAAGCTTTGTACGAGGATCTAAACGATGGAAAATCGAATGCGTCTCCACATATTGACCCACTATTACGGAATCAGCCATGTAGACGCCCCCTCGAATGCCAAATTGGCTGAACAGCATCGAAGATATCCTGCTCTTTACAGCTAGCAACCTCTATTTTTTGGCCAGATAGTTCCTCTACTAGCTTCAAAAGCTGTACGGGTTCAGGCATGGACAAGCCCAGCTCCACCAATAATTCTTCCTTTTCCATAAATAGTGTTCTGGGGTCAAAATGTCCTTCTAGCTGACCTTTATGAAAAACCAAAACCTCATCCGAGTACTCAACAACATCCTCCATCTGATGCGAAACGAAGAGAATAGTGCTCTGATTTTGTTGCTGCCAAGTCTTCAGTAGCTTCAGCAAAGATACTTGGCTAGCTGGATCTAGCCCCGCTGTCGGTTCATCCAAAATTAGCAGCTTCGGATTCGTCATCAGCACGGCGGCAATGGCCACACGGCGCTTTTCTCCACCGCTTAATTGGAATGGATTTAACGGGAGAATGCTCTCTGACAGACCCACTTGCGGTAAAATCCTTTCAATCGCCTCCGTGATTTGCTGGCGTGAAGCACCCTGCAGATTCAGAGCAAAAGAAAGCTCCTTTTGCACCGTAGTTTCGAATAGCTGATGCTCTGGATATTGAAACACGAAGCCCAGCTCCGGGACCACCTTTAATTGTCCTTTGGCATCTCTGGGAGCAGGCTGCTGATCAATCCAATAGTCTCCTTTTACGGTGGGAATCAAACCCTTCAGCACTTTGACAAAGGTAGACTTTCCTGCACCCGTGGGACCGATGATCGAAATCCATTTGCCCGCAGTAATTGTACAGTTTATATTGTGCAAAGCCACATGATCAGCATAGTTTACACTTAAATTATCTAATTTGTAGACCATTGTGATCGAATTATCCCCTTCCAATCGGCTGTTGGCGGCACTTCTGAATGGAGCAATGCATGTACACGCACGGCAAAAGGCAGTTGTAATTGATAGTCCGCAACAGGCATCGTTTCAAAAAAAGCCAGTGGAGCACCATCATACTCAAGTCGCCCTTGATGCAGGAGTAATAATCGTTCTGCTGAAAGCACTTCCTCCATATGGTGAGTGATCTGAATAATGGTCAGACCTTGACGATGCAGCTCTTGCATAATGGCAAGCACCTGCTGCCTTCCCTGAGGATCAAGCATAGAGGTGGCTTCGTCAAAAATAATGACTTGCGGGCGCATCGCCAATATAGCCGCAATAGCGACACGTTGCTTCTGACCTCCAGAGAGCTGATGTGGCATGGCATCCAGATAATCCTCCATATGAACGGCCTGCAAGGCATCCTCCAACCGGCTGCGCATTTCCTCCCTTGGCACACGGATGTTCTCCAAACCAAAAAGCACCTCATCCATAACGGTTGTGGTGATAAATTGATCCTCTGGGTTCTGAAAAATAAAGCCGATTTGCTGATGAATATCTGCAAGGTCAGCTGGATTTGTGGTATCTAGACCCTTAAATTGTACCGATCCTTTTCTCGGCAGCAGCAATCCATCTATTAGCTTTGCAATGGTGGATTTGCCAGAGCCATTCGCGCCAACAATCGCCACAAACTCCCCCGCTTCTATCGTAAAGCTGATATCCTCTAAGACAGGCTGACCCTTTTTATAATAAAAATGAACTTGATCGAAGGTAAGCATTTATTCACTCCCCTTTTGACGGTGCCAAGTAGCAAAAAATGCCTCAATGCTTTTCTCCGAAAATGCAGGCGCAGGCTTCTCCCATTTTGTCACTGTTGATCCATTCACGGCAAAGATTTCACCGGTTAAATCCACATCGGTCTCGCTCAATAATGCATTTACGAAGGTAGCAATATCCTCAGGTGCACCTATTCGCCAGAACTCCGGGAATGGTTCATTACGACTGGCATGTTTCGCTTTCAAATGATCAATGACAGGTCTGGTCATATCTGTTAAAGCGGCTGGCGAAATCGCATTGACTCTAATTCCATCACGTTTCAGCTCCGCTGCTAGTGTCCACGTCATTCCAAGTATTCCAGCTTTGGCTGCACTATAATTCACCTGACCCACAGAACCTGTTAGTCCAGCCGTAGAGGTCATCAACAGGATATCGCCACCTGTCTGGCGCATATATGGAAGTACGCGTTGAATGCTATAGTAGGTGCCATTTAGATGCACATCCAGCACAGCCTTCCACTCTTCATCCGTCATCCGTAGACATTTCTGATCCTGCAAATTCCCAGCGTTAGCTATCAATACCTCAATACGGCCATACCGTGTAATAACCTCATCCACCATTGCAGTGACCGCAACTGGATCTGCTACATTAGCAGAGTATCCTGATGCCTCACCACCCGCCTGACGAATCTCGTGGACAACCTCATCGATTAAGACTTGTTTTGTCCCATTTACAACTACTATATAACCGGACTTGCCGAGCTGCACGGCAATACTACGCCCGATCCCTCTGGTTGCTCCAGTAATTAAGGCTACTTTGTTCATCACTACACCTCTTTCACTGAAAAAGCTCCCGAAGCAATAACATCGCCAGCTTCTGTTGTAAGGGTCACTTTAACCATGCAGTCATCCTCCGAAAAATCAAAAATCACGACATTATCGACCTCTATAGGCTTATGAAATTTCATATCATATTGAGTGATCCACTGTGCCTGATGCGCCTCGATATATAAGGATTGGGCTAATCCCATTAGATACATCCCATGCGCAATGGGCCGCTTAAATCCAGCCTCAGCTGCAGCGTCCTCATCTAGATGAATAGCGGCCAGATCTTGGGAAGCTGCTGCATATTGCCGGATGGCCTCAGCCGTTATGTATTTTCTCATCATGATCATCACCTACCCGAATTAACACCGTTTCTGCGGTGACTATAAGCTCGTCCTCACATTTACAAACCAGCGTATGTGTGTAAAAGGTCAGCTTGCCCTGCCGGCCATCTTTTTGCACCTTGCTCGTTAATGCTAATTCACAATCTAACGTCATCCCTGCCGTAATCGGAGCTTGATATGAGAATTTCTGAGTACCGTGAAGCAAAGGCTCTCCCTTGCTAAGCCAAGGAATTTCGAAGGCTTGCCAAAAAATAATAGGCATCGTAGAAGGAGCTATCAGATTGCCATTAGTCGTCTGCACGGGTGCCTCAATACTCTGTGCGTAATCCGATATCCACTCAGCAGTCATAAGAATCTGATGTCGGACACTGTTCATTCCGTAATCTCCACAAGCGTTGCCAGCCCCAACCCGCCGCCAATACCCAAAGTGGCAAGTCCCCTTTTATAAGGCGTATGCTGCATTTCAGCACACAAACGCGTCATTAAAATAGCTCCGGACGCCCCATATGGATGACCGATAGCTAATGCGCCTCCTCCAAGATTGACCTTTTCCTGTGGGATCTGAAGCTCATTCAGTGAGGCTAGAACTTGCGAAGCAAAGGCTTCATTAAATTCTACGATATCTAAATCGGTTATGGTCAGCTGTTGACGCTGTAACACCTTTTGTACAGCTGGAACTGGGCCCATACCTAAATAATTCGGATCTACACCTGCTGCTTGCGCATCTACGACACGCAGGATAGGTTTAAGCTTGAGTTGCCGACATTTCTCACGGGACATCATTAATAGAAGCGCCCCACCATCATTAATAGGACAGGCATTTCCAGCGGTGACAGTACCCTTTTCTTCAAAGATTGAAGGTAGCTTTCGCAGCTTGTCCAGGCTCGTATTAGCCCTTGGACATTCGTCGGTGTTCACCCACTCCCCCTCAACCAGAAGAGGTACAATCTCCTGCTGAAACCTACCACTTTGCTGAGCATGAACGGCCTTCTGATGGCTTTTCAAGGCATATTGATCCTGCTCTTCTCGCGAAATCCCATACTTCCGCGCTACATTTTCCGCAGCAATTCCCATATCCGGATCACCGTAAGCGCTAGGTGTAAAATGAGCACGGGTATATAGCTGCGGAACCCCCATCAAGGTTTGGGGCTTAGCCATTTTCCAAGGGGCACGACTCGTGCTCTCAACGCCGCCCGCTAAATAAATCTCACCTGCGCCGCTTTGAATAAGCCGTGCTGCTATATTAATGGCCTCTAGCCCAGAACCGCACTGCCGATCCACAGTAACGCCCGGAACCGAAACAGGCAGTCCCGCTTCAAGCGCAGCTACCCGGGCAATATTTCCACCCGGACCGACCACATTTCCAATAATCACATCATCGATCATATCTACGGGCAGATTCGTCTCTGCCACAATATGCTGAATAAGCGGCGCCAGTAATGCTTCCGGCTCAAATGTACTTAATAAGCCGCCCATCCTGCCAATCGGTGTACGTTTTGCCATAATAATTACTGCTTCTATCATACCATCGCTCTTTTCACATAGTCTTTCATCGCTTGCCGGGCAATTTTTCCACTGCTTGTATAGATAAACTCATCAACTGTCAGCAGCAGCTTCGGCGCTTTGTAACTTGCTAAATACTGGCGACAATAATTCTTTATTTCGTCTATAGATAAATGCTTTGCACCATTCCATTTCACGAGGACTGCCAGCTGTTCTCCCCAATAATCGTCAGGGACGCCAAGCACCATTACTTCTTGTATTTCCGGAAGATGCTCCAGTACTCGCTCTATTTCCTCTGGATAAACGTTCAGCCCACCGGAGATGATTCTATTTTTCAAGCGACCCGCCAGATATAAATAACCAGCTTCATCCTGATAAACATAATCCTCCAACACAAGCCATCCCTCTTGAAAAGCTGCTGCGGTCTCCTTCGGCAATTGATGGTAGCCTAGAAATATCATATCACTTCGCACATATAACTGCCCAATCTCCCCCGTATGGACTTCACGAAACTCTTCATCACGAATGGAAATTTGCACTCCGGGATAGGGCTTGCCTACAGAGTTCGGATTATGCTCTTCCAGAACATCCAAATAACTAATATAACTCGCTTCTGAGGAACCATAGGATTCATAGAGACGCGTTCCAGCGAACACTTCTATGCCCTTTTTTTTGGACAACTCCGACCACTTTGCACCTGAGCTAATAATCGCATCAATCTGCGTCTGCCCAGGAACAGCCTGCTGCATCATGGATTCAAGCATTGTCGGTACAACAAACAACACCACACCCGGAATCTGCTTGCACAGCTCTAACACCTGTGTGGCGCTAAATTTTTGCGTGATATGAAAGTTTGCTCCACCATACAGACTCTGCATTACAGCGAACAAGGACAGCGAATGCACAAACGGACCCGGTGCTAAAACATCCTTTATAGCGTCCAATTCAAAGGCAGCACTCGATACCTCAAAGCTCTTTAACCACGATAAATGGGTACGCATATATCCTTTGGGTAGCCCCGTAGTGCCTGAAGTAAAGCCGATAAATAATAACTCGTTCGTCTCATCCAATTCAGCTTCTGGCTTCTGAGCCTTCAACCACTGATCATAGGAACCTGTTCGTTCATTTGAAAAAGTCAGCGTTGGGATGGCTTGGTCCTTGAAGACCAAATTCTTTGCAGCTTCCGGCTCGGCAAAAATCATTGTCGGCTGGCACTGCTCTATAATAACCCGCAGTTCATTTGCACTCCACTTGGGATCTAAAGGAATGGGAACGCAGCCTGCATAAATAGCCCCCAAGAAAACCTCGACAAATTCAATGCGATTCGTAGATAAAATAGCGATTTTGTCATGCTTAAGGCCCTTTTGCTGTAGACCATTGGCAATTCTCCGCATCGCTTGCACTAATGTTGCATAGGTATGAGTTGCTTGGTCATGGGTTAAGGCAATGCTGTCGGGCTGTTCTGCTGCATGACGCAGTATAGGAACTACTAGATTCATCCTTCACCACACCTATTCGTAATTTCTGTGACTACCGATTATGTACACTCTCTTCGCTCGGGATACAATTAGAATGGCTACGATAGCTTATTTTAGCTTTATATTAATTTTATGTACATATTTATATGGAACGATTGAGCCCTCTTACGACTGAAAAAATCAAACAGCGCGCATCGATTATGATCGGTACGCGCTGGCTGTATTGTTGTTTATTCCTTCTTATGAGCGGATGATGGTATTCCATCTTCAGCAAAAGTAAAAGTTCGGGCGATATATAAGATAGGTGTGCTTACTGCGGTTAGTAAGAATTTGGCTAGATACGTTGTAAGCAAAATTTCAAACCACACACTCCAGTTATACAACCCAGCAAATGCAATGGTACAGAAGATTAGTGTATCCACAAAGGAGCTAACCATCGTACTGCCGTTGGAACGAATCCACAACTGACTTGAGGTGCTGTAATATTTGCGAATCCAGGAGTACAACCGAACGTCTAGGAACTGACTAATGAAGTAAGCAGTTAGACTACCCAACGCTAGTCGAGGCATCAGACCAAAGATCGTCTCCAAAGAAGACTGAGCAATATCGGTCTCTTGCGGCTTAAATACTAGTACCATTTGCATAATGACTGTCGTCATAAGCAAGGTGAAGAAGCCAAACCAAACCGCTTTACGTGCTTCTGCTCTTCCGTACTTCTCATTAAGCAAATCGCTGGTCATATACAAAGTGACATACATCGTATTTCCGAGTGTCATCACGATATCAAATGGCATAGCAATCGTCTTAGCTACCTGAATGTTTGCAATTACAGTAGCGATACCTACCCAGGCATACATTCCACTTTTGCCGAACAGGCGGTAACAGAGTAGAAAAAAAGCAAAATTGACAATAACAAATAAAACTCCCCACATCAAATTAAACATATTGCTTAAACTCCTCCTAGTTTTGTTTACGCGGGATGGTTACGAACCGCGGCTTACATTAAGTTTTGGAACAAAACATTAATACTCTATCACACTGTCGTCAAACAATCCATAAAAATAAACAATTTATGAAATGGGTATTTATACCCATTTTTATTAACTAAAAATAAAAGTGTCAGTAATAATTCATCTTTTTCAGAAAAATATGCTCTATAAACTAAAACTTTCACTATTCATCCAGAGGTTAATTCTATAGAATAGTATCAAACACTTCATTCCCGATCCATTTAGTTGATATATTACATAACTATGGAATATATTGCAGGTTGCCAGTCACTAGCAGTCGGTAGGGATATAAAGAAATGGGGCTTCGCTGCCCATAAAAAGGGGGAGAACAATATGTTTCGTTTCAAGCAGTCGATCAGTCGCAGATTTACGCGTTTATTATTTGTAGTTCTATTACTCACGTCTCTTTTGTTAAGTACCAGCTTCTACTTTATATCCACCAGTATTTTCAACAGCTATGTCATGCCACAAATCAATCAAATTCTAACTGCAGCTGCTCAGGACGTATATAAGAATATAAATACAATGCATGCTCAGCAAGCACTAAAGAAGAACGAACAAGCAGCCACCAATCTTGAATTCTATTTCCAGGATAAGAGAAAGCAGCATGGGGTTGAGACTATTTTTCTACTCAATCTAAAAGGCAAGGAAGCTGAGGTTCTGTCTGTAGATCATGATGCAAAATTAAAGCCGGAGGAAATTGTTAAGGTGTCCTCTGCAATGCAGCAAGCTCTTAAAGGAAAGAGCGGACTAAGCGATACATACAAGGACTCGCATGGTGTACATAAGTCAGCTTATATCGGAATTCCCGGAAGTACGATGGTTATCGGAATCAGCAGTGATGTAAGCTTTATTCAAGAAAAAACAGACAGTATTCTGTGGACCAGTGCCGGGATCACTCTGCTAACGCTGATCATAGGCTCAACTGGTGCCTGGTTTATGAGTATGCGGATTACTCGTCCTATCTCAAAGCTTGCAGCTTACAGTGCCCGTCTCGCAGAGGGAGATTTCACAGAGGAATTAACGGTTAAAGGCAGTGATGAGGTAGCTCAACTGTCCAGAAGCTTCCAAGCAATGACCCTGCGCTTAAAAGAAATGATCGGACATGTACTCGTCACCTCAAATACTGTGGTCACCGATTCCAATTCTTTAAGAGAACGTGTTGAGGTCTTAAATGAAATGGCAGACCACTCTAGTACATCTGTTGTAGAAATTGGCAAAGGTAGTACGACCATCGCGAGCAGCGCTCTAGATAATTCAAAAGCTATGGAAGAAATCAATTTCGGCATTCAGCATATTGCTTCAGCAGCCACCGAAGTCACTGAGCAGATCAGTGAAGCTTCCGCTGAAGCCATTGGCGGTAATGAGATTGCCCAAAGTGCCGTTCTGCAAATGCGCCATGTTGAACGTGCCTCCCTGCAGTCGCTGGAGCAATTACAAGTTATGAATGAACGTTCAGTAATGATCGGAGAAGTCGTTCATAGCATTACTGAAATTACGAAGCAAATCCAAATGCTGTCGCTCAATGCTTCGATCGAAGCAGCACGTGCAGGAGAACATGGACGCGGATTTGCCGTGGTTGCCGGAGAAGTACGCAAGCTTTCCGAACAATCCCGTAATGCGAATGAGCAGATTCGTGATTTCCTACTCGGACTTCAGGAAGATATGAATCGCTCCGTTACTGAGATGAACCATGTGAATTCTGAGGTAGCCTCCGGGGTAGGCAAGGTGGCAGAAGCGGGCGATGCCTTCAATCACCTTCTGATTCTGATCCAAAGCATCAATCAGAATATTCAATCCGTATCTGCGGCTACGCAGCAAATCTCAGCAAGTACAGAAGAAGTTAGTGCTTCCGTCGAGGAAACCGCACAAATCACTTCAAGATCCCAAGAAAGTGCGGACACACTATCCGAGAACTCCGAGCGCCAACGTATAGAGC
>Ga0153923_100278_pt1 | contig 19729 bp, 17 predicted proteins | sample TSNJ007MetaG_FD_104682 | JGI IMG/M metagenome (GOLD analysis project Ga0153923, IMG submission 104682) | Attine ant fungus gardens microbial communities from New Jersey, USA - TSNJ007 MetaG | ecosystem: Host-associated > Fungi > Mycelium > Unclassified | place: USA: New Jersey, Brendon T. Byrne...
GCGCTCGCGGTGCCCGATGGTCACTGAAAGTGGGTAGAATGCGGTTTTTTTCCAGTTGCGGGGGTGCGCGTTGCGCGAAATCGTCCTGATTAACATCACGGGAGTCGACCGTCCGGGTCTGACTGCGGCCATTACCGGCGTTCTGGCACAAGGTGGTGTGAACATTCTCGACATTGGTCAGGCGGTGATCCACGACACCCTGTCGTTCGGCATCCTGGTTGAAATTCCCGATTCCGAGCAGGGCAAAGCCGTGCTCAAGGACATTCTGTTCAAGGGCTACGAGCTAGAGCAGCAGGTGCGCTTCACCCCGGTGTCCGAAGAGGATTACCAGCAGTGGGTGGGCAATCAGGGCAAGAAACGCCACATCGTCACCCTGTTGACCCGCAAAGTGACCGCCGGCCAATTGCAGGCGGTCAGCTCGATCACCGCCAAATATGGCCTGAACATCGACCATATCGACCGTCTGTCGGGTCGCATGCCGCTGGACACTCCAGCGGACAAGGGCAAGGGCTGCATCGAGTTCTCGGTGCGTGGCGAAGCGGCAGATCCGCAGGCGCTGCGTGCCGAATTCCTCAGCGTCGCGCAGGAGCTGAACGTCGACATTGCCTTCCAGGAAGATTCGCTGTTCCGCCGCAACCGGCGTCTGGCGGTGTTCGACATGGACTCGACGCTGATCGAAGCCGAAGTCATCGACGAACTGGCCAAGGCCGCCGGGGTGGGCGAGCAAGTCTCGGCCATCACCGAGCGCGCGATGGCCGGCGAACTGGACTTCCGCGCCAGCTTCAAAGAGCGTCTGGCGCTGCTCAAGGGCCTGGATGTCAGCGTGCTGGACTCCATCGGCGCTTCGCTGCGCCTGACCGAAGGCGCGGAAACCCTGTTCGCCGAACTCAAGCGCCTGGGCTACAAGACCGCGATCCTGTCCGGCGGCTTCACTTACTTCGCCAAGCAGTTGCAGGCCAAACTCGGCATTGACTACGTGTTCGCCAACGAACTGGAAGTGGTCGATGGCAAGTGCACCGGCGTGGCGATCGAGCCGATTGTCGACGCGCAGCGCAAGGCTGACCTGCTGAAGGAGCTGGCGCACAAGGAAGGCTTGCGCCTGGAGCAGACCATCGCCGTGGGTGATGGCGCGAATGACCTGCCGATGCTGGCGATTGCCGGGCTGGGTGTGGCGTTCCGCGCCAAGCCGCTGGTCAAGCAGTCGGCGAAGCAGGCGATTTCCACCCTTGGGCTGGATGGTGTGCTGTATTTGCTGGGCTTTCGCGATCGCGATGGGCAGTTGTAGTTAAAGATCAAAAGATCGCAGCCTGCGGCAGCTCCTACAGGGAAACGCGTATTCCAGTGTAGGAGCTGCCGCAGGCTGCGATCTTTTGCTTTCAAAGCGATTTCCACAACGAATCGAAATTCTCCTCGCTCCCACCATTCTGCGCGGCCTCCAGCGAGCGATAGGCAAACTGATTGAAACTGTGCGTACTCGCCACCCGTCGATCCAGCCCGGCGCGGTGTTCTTCGCCGTGGGTGTTGATCAGCACTTTATTGCCTTCCTGAAACGGCAGGCGCGGGGCGAGCAAGGTCGCCGGCAAGTCGATGGCACTGATCTCCGGCAATAGCAGCCCGCGTAAATAGTGGCTGTGATCATCTCGCGAGCGCACCAGTTGCAAGCCACAGGGTTCGGCGTGCGGCGCCACCAGTTCTATGCCCATTTGCGGCCCGCTGCCGCGTACCTGACGAATCCAGCGCACCACCGCAATGCTCCAGCCCTGATTGGAACTGTCCTGAATCCCGACCATTTCCCCGGCCTGTAACTCGGCCGGCACCTCACTTGGCCAGCCCAGGCAATAACCACCGGGGCTGTGGTTGATCACCGGCAACGTGTAGGTCGGGTAGTTCGGCGTGCTGTCGGGGTCGCTTTCGTCTTCGCCCAGATGGTCGTACTGGATTTCCTCGTAGGGCAGCAACTCGTCTGCCGCAGACTGCGGTGCGGCGTCGAAGGCCTGGCTCCAGCTGTCCTTTTCACCCTTGACCACCGCGCGGCTGAAGTTGGCCGCGCGGGCGCCAGGATGTTTCAGCAGCTCGCTGAAGCTGCGTTCGCCGCCCAGATAGAAGTGCAGGGCGCTCATGCCGACGCACACGGTCAGGCTGCCCTGGCCGGCAGTGCGCTGAAAACTGCGCTCGGCGGCCTGCCCCCAACTGGCGTGCAAATGTTGCAGGGTGTCGAGGCTCAGTCCTGCCGGGATCGGCAACGGCGTCGACGTCTCCTGCTGCAGTAAATGCGCTTCGATCACGTTCACCAGCGGTTGTGGATCGAAACCGAGCAATGCGCCCTGTTGTTCTTTGCGAAACATGCTGCGGTAACGCGGGCCGGCGTCCAGTTCGGCGCTGATGGCGAACAGTCCATCCTGCGGACTGCCGGGATGCAATTTGAGCAGGGCACTCCACGGCTCCAGCACTTCGGCCAGCCGGGCGATCTGGTTCTGCCGCAATTGATTGCAACGGGCGCTGCCCAGCAGCAGGGCGGCGATGTAGGTCTGTTCCAGGCTCAGTTCGCTGCTCAGGCTCGCCAGTTCGTCATGTACCCGGCGCTGTTGCAGCTGCAAGGCGCAGGCCACGCGATACAGCTGATGCAGCTCGAACCACAGATGCTCGGGCGCAGGGCTGTAAAGCTGCGTGGCCCGCAGCAGTTGCCCCTTGAGCGCGTGTGCGGCCCGTTGCAGAGCCTGGCTGACCAGCGCCGCTCGGTCCTTGTGATACTTGGGGGCAATGCGCAGAACGATCTGCTTGTAACCGATGGCCAACTGACTTTGCAGCGCCTGGCACAGGTTGCTGATCTTGCGCGAACGATCGTCGAGCAGGATCGCCTGATGCAGGAAGTGCCGCTCCAGATGCTGGCAGACGAAGTACACCTCGGGGCGCAGCAACTCCAGCAGTTGCAGGCGATTGTCGCTGGGGGTGAGCAATTGGTTGAGTTCGCCCAGGCCCTGATACAACTGGCGGGCGGTTTCGCCGATGTTGGCCTTGGGCAGGCCGGCGATCCAGCGTTTGAGGTCGCGCGGGGTGGCTTCGCAGAACGACAGGCGCGTTTGCGTTGGAGTCGGGGCGCTCAGCAGCGGTGGGGAGATGGTCTGGCTCATGCCAAAAACCATAGCAGCAAATGAACCGGTCGGCCTTCAACTGTAGGAGCTGCCGCAGGCTGCGATCTTTTGACTTTGTTTTTGAAAACCAAGATCAAAAGATCGCAGCCTGCGGCAGCTCCTACAGGGGCGCCTTGTATCAGGCGTTTGGCAGGGCCAGGGCCTGGCCCATTTGCACTGGAGAACCGGCGACCAGTGTTTCAGCCCATTTCACCTGATCCGGACCAAACAGCACGATCGCGGTCGAACCCAGTTTGAAGCGCCCCAGTTCAGCACCTTTTTCCAGATGGATCGGCGCACGGGCGGCTTCGTCGTAGCGGAAGGTTTTCAGCTCGCGCTTCGGTGGGGTGACCAGACCAGCCCACACGGTTTCGATCGACGCGACGATCATTGCGCCGACCAGCACCACGGCCATTGGCCCGCGCTCGGTGTCGAAAATGCACGCCACGCGCTCGTTGCGGGCGAACAGCTCCGGAACGTTTTCCGCGGTGGTCTGGTTGACCGAGAAGATCCGGCCCGGGATGTAGACCATCTCGCGCAGGGTGCCGGCCAGCGGCATGTGCACGCGGTGGTAATCCTTCGGCGACAGGTAAATGGTGGCGAAGTCGCCGCCCATGAACGGCGCGGCATTCGCCGTGTCACCGCCCAGCAGTTCCAGCACGCTGAAACTGTGGCCCTTGGCCTGGAACACGCGACCGTGTTCGATCGGGCCGAGCTGGCTGACTGCACCGTCGGCCGGGCTGAGGATCGCGCCCGGGGTCTGGTCCAGTGGCCGCGCGCCGTCTTTCAGAGCACGGGTGAAGAACGCGTTGAAGTGCTCGTAAGCGGTCAGGTCTTCGACCAGCGCTTGCGACATGTCCACCTGATAACGCTTGGCGAACCACTGGGTGAAGGCATTCTTGAACCAGCGCACGCGGCACTCGGCGACGCAACCGGCCAGGCGTGACAGCAGGTGATGAGGCAGCAGGTACTGGCTGAGGATAAACAGACGCTCTTTCATTAGTTGTCCTTAAAAACCTAAATCTCGACAGGCGTATCAGGGTGGTTGCCCCACTCGCCCCAGGAACCGGCGTAGCCCTTGACCCGCGGATAACCGAGGGACTTGGCCACCAGATAAGTGAAGCCCGACCGGTGATGGGTCTGGCAGTGGGTAATGATTTCTTTGTCCTTGGTGATCCCGAGGTCTTCGAGGATCTGCGGCATGTCCGTGCGGATCCGTAGCTGACGCGCCTTGTCCATGCCGGCGGTCCATTCGAAGTTCACCGCGCCGGGAATGTGCCCGCCCTTGGCGGCCAGCACTTTCTCGCCGGAATACTCCAGCGGCCCGCGAGCGTCCCAGATCGCCAGATCGGCGGCGCCGAGACGGCTTTGCAGGTATTCGCGGGTCGCGGTCGGCTCGTCGTGCAGGGTCAGCGCCACCGGGCCGCCCACCGCAGACGGCACCTGGATCGACATCGGCATGCCCGCTTCCAGCCACGCCGGCAGACCACCGTCGACGTAGTGGTATTTGTCGTGACCGATCACGTCGAGCAGCCAGATGAAACGCCCGGCCCAGCCGCCGCCTTCATCGTCGTAGACCACGTAGACCGCGTCCGGACGATGGCCCAGCTCGCCGAACAACTCTTCGAGCTTGTCTTTGGCCGGCATCAGCCCCGGCGCCGGGGGCTGGCCGAGCTGGGTGCGCTTGGGGTCGACAAAGCGTGCGCCGGGAAGGTGACCTTCGGCATAACGGGCAGCGCTGGTCAGATCCACCAGAATCAGTTCAGGGGAATCGAGACGCGGGAGCAGGTCGCTCGGCTCGATGACGAGCGGCAAGCCAGAGAAGTCAGACATGTGAGGTCTCCAGAGCACAAAGGGGGGGATTGTAGCGCAGCCTCATCGGCCACGGCTGCTAAAGCTGTGCAGGGCTTTTTCGATGCACTGCGCGGTTTTGCCGAACGCCTGCACGGTGATGTCGGCGAACGGCCCGCCGCCCTGGTCGGCGACGACGATCATGATCACCCGGCCGTTATTGACCAGCGAGCGCAGGAACAGATGTTCGCCACGGAATAACGAACGCAGGCCTGGGGGCAGCAGCGCGGAGAAATGCGCGTTGTTCTCGGGGTTGATCCGCACTTGCGCCTGCTGCGCGAGCAAGCGTTGCAGGACCTTGCTCTGACCGACGACAAAGTTCAGTGCGGCAGCTTCTTTCGGCAGGCCGAAGGTCTGGTGCACGCGCAGATTCGATTGCGTGCGGTCGGCCATCAGAATCATCACCCGGCGCATGCCGCTGGCGACCAGCGCATCACGGGCGGCGACGGTCAGGCTCATGGCATTGGTGAAGCGGCTCGGTTCGGCCAGCAGTTCGGCGCATTGCCGGCGCCATTGAGTCAGGTCCTCGGCATTCGGCGCAGCCGCCGGCAGCATCCCGGCCGGCAAACGATGGGTGCCCCACGGCCACAATAATGAAACGGCCGGGTGCCACAGATCGGGCATGGCATGCTGGCGCGCACTGTTGGCGGCTTGCTGGTGCAACTGTTGTTGCACCTCATCCATCGAGATTTGCAGATAAAGGCTGGTCAGGTACTGCCAGCGCTCGCTGTGCGGACTGTCCCAGGCCTGTTGCGCCGACAGCGCCAGACCGTTGGCCAGCAGCACGGTGTTAGCCGGTTGATTGAGCCAGCGGCGCAGGGTCGGATCGTCGTCGAGGCGATTCTGCTGGCGTAGCGGATGTTCGCTGTCGCGGGCGATGCGCAGCACTTTCACCAGCTCGCGCTGTTCGCTGAGCAGCAGTTTATAGCCCTGCTGCACCCAGATCGGCAGGTGCCAGACTTGCACCAGTGCCTCGGCGATCCTCAGCAGGCGCACGCCAAACAGTTGCTTCTCGACCGTGCGCGCCGATTCACCCTTGTGGATGACCCGCAGTTCCCACTCTTCGAGCAACTCCGGGAACGTCAGCGCCAGCGGCCATAACGGCGACAGAAACAGCAGGCTGCCCCAGTGTATGTCCTGCCACAGACGCGCCAGGCGACTGGCGAAAAAACCGTTGGCCTGCTGCGTGGCGTGCTGGCTGATCATCTGCAGTTGGCGCAGCGCCTTGGGGATCTGCATCTGCGGTTCGACGGGCAGCCGCGCGAGCAATTCTTCGGTCCGTGCCAGGCCCAGACGGTTGATCGCGACCTCAAGATTTTCTGCCGGCGCGGTCATCGTGCCGAGGGTGTGACGATTGGCCTCACGGATGATGCTCAAGGCCAGCGCCGGGCTGTCCTGCATCAGGTCGGCGATGTCGCGCAGCGAACTGCGGTTGTCACGGATCGCCCGGCAAACCTTGTCGTGCGCCTCTTGCGGCACGGGCAGGCGCACGCCATCGAGCAGCTTGACCCAGCCGTCGAGTGTGGTCGGTTTTGCGTGTGGGACGTTCGTTTCATTAGCCATGTCTGGACGAGATCTTCACTGACTGTAGACGCGCCCGGCATGGGCTAAATTGGCTTTTCGCCTGAACTGGCTATAGTCTGGCGCAGTTTTGCCGATAAGTAGAAGAAGAGATTTTTTAACTTCCGAATATGACCTTGAACCCGACTTAAACAAGTACTTTCTACCTATGGCTAAAATTATCGGCATCATCGTCGTATTCGCGAGCGTGCTCGGCGGATACGTGCTCTCCCACGGCAAGATTGCCGCCCTGATCCAGCCCTTCGAGGTGATGATCATCGGTGGTGCGGCGCTGGGTGCATTCCTGCAGGCCAACCCCGGTTACATGACGATGCACGTGCTCAAGAAATCCCTGAGCATGTTCAGTTCGCGCTTCAGCCACACGTTCTATCTGGAAGTGCTCGGCCTGATCTACGAGATCCTCAACAAGAGCCGCCGCGAAGGCATGATGGCCATCGAGGGCGATATCGAAGACGCCGCCGCGAGCCCGATCTTCGCCAAGTACCCGGCGGTGCTCAAAGACGAGCGCATGACCGCGTTCATCTGCGACTACCTGCGCATCATGTCCTCCGGCAACATGGCTCCCCATGAGCTGGAAGGCCTGTTCGATATGGAACTCTACAGCCTCAAGGAAGACCTCGAGCACCCGTCCCATGCGGTGAACGGCATCGCCGACGCCATGCCGGGTTTCGGTATCGTCGCGGCGGTACTGGGTATCGTGGTGACCATGGCGTCGCTGGGTGAGGGCGATCAGAAATCCATCGGTCTGCACGTCGGTGCGGCACTGGTCGGTACCTTCTTCGGTATTCTCGCGGCCTACGGCTTCTTCGGCCCGTTGGCGCATTCCCTGGCTCACGATGCCAAGGAAGAGCTGAACGTCTACGAGGCGATCAAGGCTTCTCTGGTGGCTTCGGCTTCCGGCATGCCGCCTTCGCTGGCGGTGGAGTTCGGACGCAAGGTGCTGTACCCGGCGCACCGTCCAAGCTTTGCCGAGCTGGAACAAGCCGTTCGCGGTCGCTAAGTCATGGAAAATAATCAGCCGATTATCATCAAGCGCGTCAAGCGCATAGCCGGTGGGCATCACGGCGGGGCGTGGAAGATCGCCTTCGCCGACTTCGCCACGGCGATGATGGCGTTCTTCCTGGTGTTGTGGCTGCTGTCCACCGCAACGCCAGAGCAGAAGATCGCCATCGCCGGCTATTTCAAAGACCCGGTCGGCTTCTCCGAAAGCGGTACGCCGTACATCATCGATCTGGGCGGCACGCCGACCCTGGCCCCGGAAAACACCCTCAACCCCGAGGTGAAGTCGCAGCCGCAGCCGGACAAGGTCACGGTCGACACAGAGCAGGTCGAAGGCATGGCCGAACAGGTCGAGAAAGAGCGCCTGGAACTGTTGCTGCAAGAACTGCAGAACAAGGTCAACGAGAACCCGCAGCTGCAGAAGTTCAAGGATCAGATCCTGTTCGAGATCACCCCGAACGGCTTGCGCATCCAGATCATGGACGCCGAGAACCGGCCGATGTTCGACTCCGGTTCCGCACGCCTGAAACCGTACTTCGAAGACATCCTGCTGGCCATGGCCGACACCATCAAAGCGGTGCCGAACAAGATCAGCATCAGCGGCCACACCGATGCCAAGCCCTACACCGGCACCGGCGATTTCGGCAACTGGGAGCTCTCGGCCAACCGTGCCAACGCCGCACGGCGTGCGCTGGTGGCGGGCAGCTATCCCGACGAGCAAGTGGCACGGGTGGTGGGTTATGCCTCGTCGGCGCTGTTCGACAAGGAGAACCCGTTCAACCCGGTCAACCGCCGCATCGACATCGTGGTGCTGACCAAGAAGGCGCAAGCGGCCATCGAAGGCTCGCAAGGTGCCGACCCGGCCAAGCCGGCCGCCGAAGGTCAGAACGGCGCCGCTCCGGCGACGCCGGTCGATCCGAATGCACTGCCGGCGGATCAGCAACCGGTGCCGGCTCACGAGTTGCGCGAACGTTTGAACCTGTTCGACGACGCCGCACCGAAACCGGACGCGCCGGGGACAACGGCGCCAGCGCCAGTTGCTCCGCCAGCCACTGCACCGGCCCCCGCGCCGAAGCAGTGACCGACAAAAAAGCCGACAGAGATGTCGGCTTTTTTGTGGCTGTTGATCGGCTTCAGAAACCGCGCCGAATCCGGTTTTTCAGTTGTTCGTGGAAAAGATCGGCGTTGCGCTTATAAGTGCCGCTGAAGGATTCGTTGCTCGAATCCAGCGCTATCGAGCGCTTGCTCGAGACTTCTTCGCGATAGGCATCGATGAAGAAATTCAGATCACTGGCCGTGCTCAATTTCGGCCACTTGTCCAGATACTCCGGCAGCTTCGCCTGCCCGGTACGGAATGAGCAGATCCGCCGGTTGCTGATCGTCGCTTCGCCGATTTCGAACGGTACCCACCACGACAACGCGGTCTTCTCCGAAACCACCGCCAGCAGGTGCGTGCACTCTGTGATATTGCGCGTGATCACCCCGGTAATGTCGTCGGTGGTCTGCGACTCCGGGTCGAGTACGTCGAGGTAGGTCTTGATGTTGGCTTGCATCAATTGCGCATTGATCGCCATGGCTTGTGGGCGATCGATGTGGCGGTAGCTGATGAATACGGGCATCAGAAGTGTCCTTTTATGGCGAGTTCGCGGTAATAGGCGCCGAGGGCGGTGAGGCGGCAGCCGGTGGAGTGGAGCGCGGCGTAGTACATGTGCTCGGCATCCACCGGTTCGATCAGGCTGTGGCGGTTGCACATTTGCAGTTGCTTGAAGATGTCGCCGTGCTCGGGGTCGAACAGCGCTTCGGTGGGCTCGTAGCTGGGATCGAGCCTGAAAACGAAACTCGGCTCGGGGAACCAGTCCTTGAGCTTGCGCAGGGTTTCCTCGACGATCAGCGGCGCGACCTCGCGCAGCGGCACAAACTGCGAGACGTTGGTCTTGAATACCGGACGCTGTTCCCAGGCCCCCAGCGCATTGTCGACAAACGAGTAAACGCTACCGGGGGTGACCTTGCCGAGTACGTTGGCAGCGCCACCGTGCAGCGCTTGCAGCAACAGATCCGTGAATACGCCATGACCGCGACTTTCCAGGGCGTACTGTTCTTTCTTGCAGGCCGTGAGAATGGTCACGCCTTCGCCGATCACACTGCTGCCGCCCCGCAGATTACGCATGGCGCCTGCTGCGCCGGCCTGGCAGCAATCGAGAATGATGATTTTGTTCTTGATATGCGGGGCCTTGTCCGCCCACTCCAGAATGTCGCTGATGCGGATGCCGTCTCCGCCTGGCTGATAATCCTGGGGAATCAGGAGTCCTTCGTCGATGCTGGTGTCGAACTGACCATGGCCGGCGAAATACAGCAGGGCCACGTCACAGTCGCCTGAGAACAGGCTCTGGATCTGCTGTTTCATGTGGCCGAGCGTGAGCTTTTCTTCGGCTGAAGTCAGCACTTTGCTGCTGAAGTTCGGTCGCCCGTTGGCGTGGCGCTCCAGCACCGATGCCATGGCCATGGCGTCGTTGTTACAGCCACTGAGGGGCGACACGCAATCGTAGTGGTTGATGCCGATAAACAGTCCCTTGCGCATGGTTACACCGCCGTGTGCAGGCGAATCGCACTGATGATGCTGTTGGTGTTCCACGCGCACTCGGCGTGTGCCGCCTCACGTACTACCGTGGCAATACGCTCGGCGCCGAACGGCTTGATCGCGATGATCACTTTGCCCATGCGCCTGGCGATCTCGATTTCCTTGTTGATCCACTTGCTGTAGGTCGAATACATCCCGGCCATGATCAGCACCGCCGAGCACGGACGGATCTTGTTTTCGATGGCATCTTCGAGCTGCCTGTCGGTTTGCGCGCCCATGATCGGGTTGTGCGGCGGCACGGAAAAATTCTTGAAAGTGAAATCCGGTCTGGCGCCGAGCAGGCGTACCAGATTGTCGTGGGCGTGGGCGTAGTTCCACGAATGGCTGATGAACAAATGGTAGGTCTGCATGGGGTTCCTCGAAGGTCGCGAAGGTGCGAAGGAACAACCCAATCTAGGCATCTGAAGGGCGCCCGCAAGGTCTGAGCGGGAAAACAGAAATGTCCTGCAAGCAGGCACGAAAGAGCCTGTCAGGCGGGTCTGACGTTTAAGCGGGCGGGGAAGGTGTCCGACGGGGTCCGACATCCGGCAGCCCTCGGACGAGGGGCAGCCGGTGCCGATGTTTAGTAGCCGTTTTCCGGCAGACTGGCGATGATCGAGCGGTAGCTGTTCATGCGTTGCTGCTGCACGCGGCCGTCTTCCAGGGCCTTGAGCAGTGCGCAACCCGGTTCGCGATCGTGTTTGCAGTCGCGGAAGCGGCAGGTGCCGAGCAGGTCGTTGAACTCGATGAAACCGGCTTCGACGTCGGCGCGGCTGACGTGGCCCAGGCCGAACTCACGGATACCCGGGGAGTCGATCAGCTCGCCGCCGCCAGGGAAGTGGAACAGGCGCGCGGTGGTCGTGGTGTGCGTGCCCTGACCGGACAACTCCGACAGCGGGCCGACACGGGTTTCGACTTCCGGCAGCAAGCTGTTGACCAAGGATGACTTACCGACACCGGACTGGCCGACGAACACGCTGATGCGCCCGTCGAGCTGCCTCTGCAACAGTTCCATGCCGTTGCCGTGATGCGCCGAGACTTCCAGCACCGGATAACCCAGCGTACGGTACACCGCCAGCAAGGCATTGAGCGCTGGAGCGTTCTGCTCGTCGATCAGGTCGAACTTGTTCAGCAGCAGCAACGGACGGATGCCGGCGTGTTCGGCGGCGACCAGATAGCGGTCGATCAGGTTGGCATGCGGCTCGGGCAGTGGCGCGAAGACGATGACGATCATGTCGACGTTGGCCGCCACCGGCTTGAGCTGGCCACGGCTGTCCGGACGGCACAGTTCGGTGGTGCGCGGCAGTTGCGCAACAATCACCCCGATGCCCTGGTTGCCGGCACGCCAGACCACCCGATCACCGGTGACCAGCGCCGGCAGGTTGGCCCGCAGGTGGCAACGGAAAACCTGGCCGGCCTGTTCACCGTCCACGGCCTCGACCTCGACCTGCACACCGAAGTGGGCGATCACCAGGCCGTGTTGCTCTGGGCCCAGATCGCCGCCCTCGAGGGCTTCGACCGCCGAGGACTCGCGTTTGGCAGCGCGCGCGGCGCGCTCGCCCTGAATCTTTTCGATGCGCCAGTTTTGACGACGATTGAGTTGGCGTTTGGCCATGGGTGTTCCGTCTGAAGAATGCAGCGATTAGGTAAAACGGCCGCGAGTTTAGCACGCCCGGGCACCGGCCTAGGCTAAACTGCGCAGCATTGCCTAGGAGCCCGAATATGCAAAACCCGCAGAACCTGATCTGGATCGACCTGGAAATGACCGGTCTGGATCCGGAAAACGACGTCATCATCGAAATGGCCACCATCGTCACCGACAGTGACCTGAACACCCTGGCCGAAGGCCCGGTGATCGCCATTCACCACAGTGACGAAGTGCTCGCCCGTATGGACGAGTGGAACACTCGCACCCACGGCAACTCGGGCCTGACCCAGCGCGTGCGTGACAGCCGTATCAGCATGGCCGAGGCCGAGGCCGAAACCATCGCTTTCCTCGAGAAATGGGTACCGAAGGGCAAGTCGCCGATCTGCGGCAACAGCATCTGCCAGGATCGTCGCTTCCTTTATACCCACATGAAGGCACTGGAAAGCTACTTCCACTACCGCAACCTCGACGTGTCGACGCTCAAAGAGCTGGCCGCACGCTGGGCACCGGACGTGCGCGACAGCTTCAAGAAGGGCAGCACCCACCTGGCGCTGGACGACATCCGCGAATCAATCGCCGAGCTGCAGCACTACCGCAAGCATTTCATCAAGTTCTGAGGCTGTCCCTGTAGGAGCTGCCGCAGGCTCGGGCCGCGATCGGACGATCTTTTGATGTTGCTTTTAAAAACAACATCAAAAGATCGCAGCCTGCGGCAGCTCCTACAAGGGGGCGTCGTATTTGCGCCCCCTTCTGGTGCGGCGCTGAAATGGCTAGACTGCGCGCCTTCCTGCCAGGACCGCCGCCATGTTGCTGATGCTCTATCTGATCGCCATTACCGCTGAAGCCATGACCGGCGCGCTGTCTGCCGGACGGCGGGGCATGGACTGGTTCGGCGTGGTGCTGATCGCCTGCGTTACGGCATTGGGCGGCGGTTCGGTACGCGATGTGCTGCTCGGGCATTACCCGCTGACCTGGGTCAAGCACCCGGAATATCTGGTGCTGACTTCGGCCGCCGCAATGCTCACTGTGTTCACTGCCCGCTGGATGCGCCACCTGCGATCGCTGTTTCTGGTGCTCGATGCGGTCGGCCTGGTGGCCTTCACCCTGATCGGCTGCATGACCGCTCTGGAAATGGGCCACGGCATGCTGGTGGCCTCGGTCAGCGGTGTAATCACCGGAGTGTTCGGCGGCATCCTGCGCGACATCTTCTGCAACGACATCCCACTGATCTTCCGCCGCGAACTGTACGCCAGCGTCTCGTTCGCCGCCGCGTGGTGCTACATGCTCTGCCTGTACCTGAATGTGCCGAGCGAGCAGGCGATTCTGATCACCTTGTTCGGCGGTTTTCTGTTGCGGTTGCTGGCCATCCGTTTCCACTGGGAAATGCCCAAGTTCGTCTACAACGACGAGCATTAATGCATTCCCCTGTAGGAGCTGCCGCAGGCTGCGATCCTTTGATCTAGTCTTTTAAATATCAAAGTCAAAAGATCGTCCGATCGCGGCCCGAGCCTGCGGCAGCTCCTACAATTGACCGTGTTGTTTCAGCGCCCACTCGACGTGTTCGCGGACTAGATCGGACGGGTAATCACGGCGCGCCTTCAAGGCCTCCAGCACCGGAATGCTCGACGGCGCGTTGCCCAGCCCGACCGCCAGATTGCGCAGCCAGCGTTCGTAACCGGCGCGGCGCAGCGGCGAGCCTTCGGTGCTGCTGAGAAATTTGTCCTCGTCCCACAGGAACAGCTCGGCCAGTTCGGCGTTGTCCAGATTGTGCCGTGGCTTGAAATCGCTTTCCCCGGAGGGTCGGGCGAAACGGTTCCACGGGCAGACGATCTGACAGTCGTCGCAGCCGAACACGCGGTTGCCGATCAGCGGGCGCAGGTCTTCGGGAATGGCGTTTTTCAGCTCGATGGTCAGGTACGAGATGCAGCGTCGGGCGTCCAGCACATACGGGCCTACGAAGGCGTTGGTCGGGCAGATATCCAGACATGCCGTGCAGCGCCCGCAATGTTCGCTGCTGTGCGGTTCGTCCACCGGCAGCGGCAGATCGACAAACAGTTCGCTCAGGAAGAAATAACTGCCGGCCTTGCGGTTCAGTACCAGCGTGTTTTTGCCGATCCAGCCCAGCCCGGCCTGCTCGGCGATGGCTTTTTCCAGCACCGGGGCGCTGTCGACGAAGGCACGGAAACCGAACGGGCCGATCTCCGATTGAATCTTGTCGGCCAATTGCTGCACACGTTTACGGATCAATTTGTGGTAATCGCGGCCCAAGGCATAACGCGACACGTAGGCTTTCTCCGGTTGCGCCAGCATTTGCGCCATTTGCGTGTCGCCGGGCAGGTAGTCCATGCGCAGCGAAACCACGCGCAACGTACCCGGGACCAGTTCCTCCGGATGCGAGCGTTTGCTGCCGTGAGCGCCCATGTAATCCATTTCGCCGTGGTAGCCGGCGGCGAGCCAGCGCTCCAGGTGCTGCTCATGCTCGGCCAGGTCCAGACCGCTGATGCCGACTTGCTGGAAGCCCAGCTCGCGGCCCCAATCCTTGATCGATTGGGCGAGGGCGGGCAGATCTGTGGTGATGGCGGACATGAGGCGAGAGAAACCGGAGCTGAGGTGCGTATAATTCTGCCAGACATCGGAGCCCGAAGACGCATGCCGCACACGAAAGATCAATTACCCGACGCGCTGTATGGCGCTGCGCAGGTGCGAGCACTCGATGCGCGGCTGATCGCTGCGGGCACGCCGGGCTCCGAATTGATGCAGCGCGCCGCGCACGCGACCTGGCGCGCCTTGGTGCGGCAGTGGCCATCGGCGAACGAAATGACTGTACTTGCCGGGCATGGCAACAACGCCGGTGATGGTTTTCTGATCGCCGCACTGGCGCACCGGGCCGGTTGGGCGGTGCGGGTGCTGGCCGTCGGTGATCCGCAACGCTTGCAGGGCGACGCGGCGCAGGCTTATGCGCAGGCCATCAGCGATGGCGTCGCCGTGCAGGGCTGGGCCGTGCAAAGCGAGCTGCGCGGGGTGATTGTCGATGCCTTGCTCGGCACCGGGCTGGCCGGCGATGTCCGTGAGCCGTATGCCGCTGCGATCAAGGCGATCAAGGCGATCAATGCCAGTGGCCAGCCGGTGGTGGCGGTGGATATTCCTTCCGGACTGTCTGCCGATACCGGGCATGTCCTCGGCGTTGCGGTTCATGCCGACCTTACCGTGACCTTTATCGGCTTGAAGCTCGGCCTGTTCACCGGGGCGGCAGCGGATCAGGTCGGGGCGTTGGTGTTTAACGATCTGCAAGCCGCCGCCGACATCTACCGTGACATTCCTGTCAGCGCTCTGCGTCTCACGGCGGCTAATCTTCCACGATTGGCCCCGCGTGCGCCCGCTGCACACAAAGGACGCTTCGGGCATTTGCTGTTGATCGGCGGCGATCAGGGGTTTGGCGGGGCGATTCTGCTCAGTAGTGAAAGTGCGCTGCGTAGCGGCGCGGGCATGGTTTCGCTGGCGACCCGGCCTGAACATGTCCCGGCAGCGCTGACGCGGATGCCGGAAGTCATGGTGCTCGGCACGTCGTCGGCCAATCAGTTGATGGGGCTGCTGGAAAAGGCTTCCGTGCTGGTGGTTGGCCCGGGTCTCGGGCAGGCGAGCTGGGGCCGGGCGCTGTTGTCCGCTGCCGCCAATGCGCCGCTGCCGCAGGTATGGGACGCCGACGCGTTGAATCTGCTGGCAAGTGGTTTTGTCAGCCTGCCCAAGGATTGCGTGATCACGCCGCATCCGGGCGAAGCAGCGCGCCTGTTGGGCGTCAGTACCGCTGAGGTGCAGGCAGATCGCCCGGCCGCCGCGCGGGCATTGAGCAAAAAATACTCGGCTGTCGTCGTGCTGAAAGGCGCCGGCAGCCTGATCGCTCATCCTGATGGGCGTCTGGCGCTGTGTCATCAGGGCCATCCGGCCATGGCCACTGCTGGCCTGGGCGATGTGCTCGCGGGATTGGTCGGCGCTTTGCTGGCTCAGGGCATGGACGGCTTCGATGCCGCCTGCCTGGCAGTCTGGCTGCACGCCAATGCCGGCGCGCAACAAGGTAAATTCGGCCGTGGACTGGCGGCCAGTGATCTGATTCCAGTCATTCGTCAGTTGTTGGAGGAGCATGCACCGTGTCTGAAGTAACCCTGTACCTGGCCGATGAACAGGCCATGAGCGACTTTGGCGCACGGATCGCTCGCGTTACCCAAGGCCACGGCCTGATTTTTCTCGAAGGTAACCTGGGCATGGGCAAAACCACCCTGTCGCGGGGCATCATCCGTGGGCTGGGGCATGTCGGCGCGGTAAAAAGTCCGACCTTCACCCTGGTCGAGCCCTACGAGATCGGCGACGTGCGCGCCTTCCACTTCGACCTGTATCGCCTGGTCGATCCGGAGGAGCTGGAGTTCCTCGGCATCCGCGACTATTTCGAAGACGACGCCCTGTGCCTGATCGAGTGGCCCGATAAAGGTGCAGGCTTTTTGCCAAAGCCTGACCTGACCATTACCATTAGCCCGCAAGACAGCGGGCGTTCGCTGAAAATTTTATCCCAGGGCTCGCGTGGCGAGGCCTGGTGTGCCGCTTTGGCATTGGAATCCAATTAAATGATGGGGTTAGGTATGCGCTTTCGCGCGTTGGTGGCTGCCGTTGGACTGATGTTGATGGCAGTGACCGTCAACGCTGTGGCCGAGACAAAGGTCAACAGCGTGCGCCTGTGGCGGGCGCCGGACAACACGCGACTGGTCTTCGACCTGAGCGGCCCGGTGCAGCACAGCGTCTTCACCCTGACCGCACCGGATCGGCTGGTGATCGACATCAACGGCGCCACTCTGGGTGCGCCATTGAAGGTCTCGACCGCCAACACGCCAATCACCGCAATGCGCTCGGCCCAGCGCACGCCGACCGACCTGCGGGTGGTCATCGACCTGAAAAAAGCCGTCACCCCGAAAAGTTTCTCGCTGGCGCCGAACGCGCAATACGGCAACCGTCTGGTAGTCGATCTGTTCGACAACCCGGCCGATGCCGCGCCGCCGCCTGCCCCGACACCGTCAGTCGCCACCGTGCCAGCAGTGCCGGTAACGCCTTCGGAACCGGCGATCAAGTTGCCACCGGCCCCGGCCGGCAAGCGCGACATCATTGTGGTGATCGACGCCGGTCACGGTGGTGAAGACCCGGGTGCGTCCGGCTCGCGCGGCCAGCGTGAGAAAGACGTGGTACTGCAGATCGCCCGCGAGCTGCAGCGTCAGGTCAACGGCATGAAAGGTTTCCGCGCCGAGCTGACCCGTACCGGTGACTACTTCATCCCGTTGCGCGGCCGTACCGAAATCGCCCGCAAAAAGGGCGCCGATCTGTTCGTTTCGATCCATGCCGACGCCGCGCCGTCTGCAGCAGCTTTCGGCGCCTCGGTGTTTGCTCTGTCTGATCGCGGCGCGACATCGGAGACTGCCCGTTGGCTGGCCGACAGCGAAAACCGTTCCGACCTGATCGGTGGTGCCGGCAACGTCAGCCTCGACGACAAGGACCGCATGCTGGCCGGCGTGCTGCTCGACCTGTCGATGACCGCCTCGCTGACCTCCAGCCTCAACGTCGGCCAGAAAGTCCTGACCAACATTGGTCGCGTGACCCCGTTGCACAAACAGCGCGTGGAGCAGGCCGGGTTCATGGTGCTGAAGTCGCCGGACATCCCGTCGATCCTCGTCGAAACCGGATTTATCTCCAACGCCAACGAAGCGAACAAGCTTTCGGCATCGAGCCACCAGCAGGCGCTGGCGCGTTCGATCAGCAGCGGCGTGCGCCAGTTCTTCCAGCAGAACCCGCCACCGGGCACTTATATTGCCTGGCTGCGTGACTCCGGCAAGATTGCCCAGGGGCCGCGCGATCACCGCGTGAGTCCGGGCGAGACGCTGGCGATGATCGCCGTGCGTTATCAGGTGTCCCCCGCGACGCTGCGCAGTGCCAACAACCTCAGCAGCGATGAGCTGAAGATTGGCCAGCACCTGACCATTCCCGGCACCGAACTGGCGTCCAAAGAATGAACCAGGTGTTGAACGCCGCACGCATCGAACTGCTCAGCCCGCGGCTGGCGAACCAGATCGCCGCCGGCGAGGTGGTCGAGCGCCCGGCCTCGGTGATCAAGGAGTTGCTGGAAAACAGTCTCGACTCCGGCGCAAAACGCATCGACGTCGATGTCGAGCAGGGCGGCGTCAAGCTGCTGCGGGTACGTGACGACGGCAGCGGCATTTCCGCCGACGACCTGCCGTTGGCGCTGGCCCGTCACGCCACCAGCAAGATTCGCAATCTCGAAGACCTCGAGCAGGTGATGAGCCTGGGCTTTCGTGGTGAAGCACTGGCGTCGATCAGCTCCGTGGCACGCCTGACCCTGACCTCGCGCACCCGCGACGCCGATCAGGCCTGGCAGGTCGAAACCGAAGGTCGCGACATGGCGCCTCGGGTGCAGCCGGCGGCGCATCCGGTCGGTACGTCGGTGGAAGTGCGCGATCTGTTCTTCAACACCCCGGCGCGGCGCAAGTTTCTCAAGACCGAAAAAACCGAATTCGATCACCTGCAAGAAGTGATCAAGCGTCTGGCGCTGGCGCGTTTCGACGTAGCTTTCCATCTACGCCACAACGGCAAGACCATCCTCAGCCTGCACGAGGCTCACGATGACGCGGCCCGTGCCCGGCGTGTGGCGGCGATCTGCGGTTCGGGCTTCCTTGAACAGGCGCTGCCGATCGAGATCGAACGCAATGGTCTGCACCTGTGGGGCTGGGTCGGGTTGCCGACCTTCAACCGCAGCCAGGCGGACTTGCAGTATTTCTTCGTGAACGGCCGGGCGGTGCGCGACAAGCTGGTGGCCCACGCGGTGCGTCAGGCTTATCGCGATGTGCTGTTCAACGGTCGTCATCCGACCTTTGCGCTGTTTTTCGAGGTCGATCCGGCGGCGGTGGACGTCAACGTGCACCCTACCAAACACGAAGTGCGCTTCCGTGATGGGCGCATGGTGCATGACTTCCTTTACGGCACGTTGCACCGCGCGTTGGGCGATGTGCGTCCGGAAGATCAGCTGGCCGGTTCTGTCACCACTGCCGTCGTGCGTCCAACGGGTATTGAGGCCGGCGAGTTCGGCCCGCAGGGCGAAATGCGTCTGGCGGCCAACGCGCTGCTGGAGCAGCCGCAGGCGCAACCGGCGTTCAATACTTCGTCGGGCGCCAGCGCTGGCGGCGCTTATCAGTATCAGTACACACCGCGTCCGCAATCGGCTGTACCGGCCGCCGAGGCGCAAGCCGCTTACCGCGAGTTCTTCGCACCGTTGCCTGAAGCGAATGCCAATGCGTTGCCGGCCGGTCAGGAAGATATTCCGCCGCTCGGTTACGCGCTGGCGCAGCTCAAGGGCATCTACATTTTGTCCGAGAACGCTCAGGGGCTGGTGCTGGTGGACATGCACGCCGCGCACGAGCGGATCATGTACGAACGCCTGAAAATCGCCATGGCCAGCGAAGGTCTCAGTGGCCAGCCGTTGCTGGTGCCGGAGTCACTGGCGGTCAGTCAGCGTGAAGCCGATTGCGCCGAAGAACATGCCGCATGGTTCCAGCGTCTGGGCTTCGAGCTGCAGCGTCTGGGCCCGGAAACATTGGCAATCCGCCAGATTCCGGCCCTGCTCAAGCAGGCCGAGGCCAATCGGCTGGTGGGTGACGTGCTGTCGGACTTGATGGAATACGGCACCAGCGACCGGATTCAGGCGCACCTGAACGAGCTGCTCGGCACCATGGCCTGCCACGGCGCGATCCGCGCCAACCGGCGCCTGGCCCTGCCGGAAATGAATGGTCTGCTGCGTGACATGGAAAACACCGAGCGCAGCGGTCAATGCAACCATGGCCGACCGACCTGGAC
>Ga0153923_100279_pt1 | contig 19701 bp, 15 predicted proteins | sample TSNJ007MetaG_FD_104682 | JGI IMG/M metagenome (GOLD analysis project Ga0153923, IMG submission 104682) | Attine ant fungus gardens microbial communities from New Jersey, USA - TSNJ007 MetaG | ecosystem: Host-associated > Fungi > Mycelium > Unclassified | place: USA: New Jersey, Brendon T. Byrne...
ACATAGAATAAAATGACCGTTAACGCAGTAGGTTGTTGTATTCAGTAGGAGGTGTCATCTTTGTCTGGACTGATCAGTATGATCGCTTTATTTATCAAGGAACTCACGCTTCTGGTATCTTACGTCAAGAACAATGCATTTCCCCAACCTCTTTCCGAGAAAGATGAGAGCAAGTACTTAAAGTTGATGGCCGAAGGAGACGGCTACGCACGAAATATGCTGATTGAACATAACCTGCGACTCGTGGCGCACATCGTCAAGACGTTGTGTTCAAAGTCCGACGCAAGGGATTTGTATTTCAGAGGCGGGTATTAATACAGAAAGTAGGAAAGTTTCATGTGAAAACGTTCGTAAACTTATTGGGAGACAAGCCTTTCGGTCATAACTTGAATTAGAGATATTAATATAACTGTTTCTTAAAAACTGATTGCTGAGTTAAGAGTAGAATTTAATTATCTTTAAAACTACTAGGGGTCACATAAAGATAATGAGCTTAGGTGTCAGTTCACATCAAATAATGCCTAAGCTCATTATGTTAGCACCATAATTGAAATATAAACGAGCTTTACAAACGAACGTACGTTTTGTATTGTTTTAATGAAATGGTAATTTTATGATTATATAAAAAAAGGATGCAAAGATTTCTGGAACGTTAGCGGAAATCGTATTTATTCTGTATCTATTGGGGGCATTTATATCGACATTTTTATGAACGCTTCAAAACATACTTTTGTAAATACACCCTTTGATGGATTTGAAGAGTGTGTTGTCTTTTGTCAACTAGTGCACCACACAGCAGAATTATGTACGGAACAGATTTTTATCTTGATGCCGTGTTCTGATAAAGGTGTTCCCAATGCAAATTCACCACTTTTACTCATTGGATCATCTCCGACTAAAAAAACATTAACACCCTTAAGTATACAACAGGCTGAATTAGCGTTAGATATCCTATCTGATGCAGTAACAGATAACAAAGGGATGGATGGAATATTGGATCTGAGTTCTTTGGAAGAGGCACGAGCCTCATTGCGGAATATTCAATATCTGGGAAATCCCGTTGTTAATCTGATAGGAAATCTATCGGTTGTTCTTACTCGGAACGAAGTGAAATCCCCCCTTTGGGAGCTGCAATTAGAAATTTCAGGCGTTTTCGTGGTTCCTATGAGCTTAGAGTTTATAGGCTTTCGCGGTAGCAATGACAATATAAAAGTGACCATTAAATTAGAAGATATTCCACATGATGATGTAAAATCACTTCGCTTATTAGATGATGTATTGTTTTATGTCGATCTTGGAAACGGAAGAGAGCGTGAATATTCAGGGGTATGTACCAAGTTAGAGGTAGTTGAAGGTTTACTTGTAATGACAATAGAATCATTTGCCTATGACTTGAGTAAAACTCATATTGGACATCTCTCACTTGTAGGTATTAGTCCTTTGGATTTGGTTCATCTGATTGGACGTACTGGTGGCTTGGCAGAGACGCAGTTAAATATTGAAGGGTTCTCCCCGAATAGTAAAGCATATACGGTAACGGCACCCATTTTGAACATGAAATTTACTGAGCCACTGGGTTTTGGTGATGTGGTGCTATATCCAGTAGGACACTCTCTAACTGAAGTGTCCCGAATACGTGATGTTGCAAAAGAACGTAGCGAAGTTTTTGAAACTAATTGTTTGGCAGTAGTAAACATTGAAGCAGACACACTTTACGATGCTTTTAAATTCGGAATCAAAAAAATCGAACAAGTTCTAGATATTGTCTTACACATTGTACGTGCGGATACGGTTTTTAAAGGGGTGGCAGCAGATTTAATTCATGGATCGTGGGCATTGGATAAGTTAACCCCCAACCCAGTTGTCTCCACATGGGTGCATATCGAAGAAACGTTCTCCGGTGGAATGATAGTCATGGATACATCCCGTATTGAACAGCCTGATACACTCATGATTCGGACGGATACTCAAAATGTCATAGAACAAATGGAATGGTATGAGTCATTACTACGTATGTTGGAGGAGACAGGTGACGAAAGCTTGAAATGTTTGTTTAATGCTTTCAAATGGCTACGCAGAAGTTGGGACGCTAAAGATATTGAAGACAAGATCATCTTTGCAAACATCGCTTTGGAGTTTGTTGCATCAGGTGAGCCTTCTCCGCCACTTATCCCTAAGGAATTTACAAAATCAGTTAGGAAAGGTGCCGTAGAAAAATTTAAGGAGGTATTTGACGGTGAGGATAAGGACAAGTATGTTGAAAAGTTAAATCAAAAGATTGGTGACGCGTTGAATAATGCACCTCTTCGTATAATGATTGAAAATCTTATTGAACGTAGCAATATTCCGATTAGTAAAGCTGATATCGCACTGATTTTTGATGGACGGAAAATTCGAAACGATTTGGTCCATGGACGTAGTGCGAACCAAACCTTCACAAAGACTCAAAACCGTAAGATGGTAAATGCTATTGGCATACTTGCGTCACACAAGCTAAGATCGTTCTTTAAGGAGGACAGCTTATGAATATTTTAGATGCGGCATACCGAATAGGTCAACAAATGAAAACCCTTCCTATTGGTAGGGAGTGGGTAGAATTATATAAGCAGTTGTCTCAAACGATATCGCCGGAGGCGTGGAACACATTTCTTAAAACGCCAAGTGGCTTTAAACATTATTATTCATTCGCTCATGCCATGGATGTAATTGAAGAAAATAGTACGCGTGATGATCTTCCGGAATTTTTAAAAGATCAACTTCAAGAACTAATAGCCTCACAACCATTAAAACGATTATCCGAGTTATCTGTAACACTAGGAGATAATTTGCTAAGTATGATAAACAATTCATTGACACCGAGCCCTATACCCAGAGATTTTGGTGAGTTGAGGGCGTCACCTAAACTCTCTAGGACAATACAAGACTTACATCGAGCTTTTCAGCGTTCGGGCATCCTTAAGAGTATGTTAAGGTACATAGACCCCGAAACGAAGGAATTACCTAGTATTTACAATACATTTAATCAAGAAAAAAGTTTAATTCCACATCAACTCAGTCCAGAAATACGTAAATTAGTTCGCAATCTTGGAACTAATCAGGAGCAACAGAAGTTGTTAACTGTTATGTATATTTCAGATTTGATATTAGAAATTACGGGACAGATGGTGTTTGAATCTCATTTAGGGGGAGTAGTGGATATTCCGTCTGATAGTATCATCCGATCAGTTGTGAAAGATGTCGATGGGATTTGTCCAGTATATCTAAGATTGGATGAGAGCATGATGAGTCAGTTAAACAGAGCCGGACAATTTATCATAGTGTGGTTAGGTGGTGCTACCCAAATAGTAATACTGACCAGAAGTAAAATGCAGTTTGGACAAAAGACACCAGGTGGCTTCAAAATGACAGTGAACGGGTATATTTATCCTAAATCCGACGTGAATTTACTTGATTGATTTAATCGAGAACTTGATTTATAGGCTGAGAATTGAAACAAGTTTAGTTTTAAACTAATTTCATATCCGTGTCAACACAAGGATCTCGGTTTTAACCTAGGAATGGCATCCCATTCCTAGGGCAAAACCGAGGTTTTATATCTTTATTTTACCTGAATATGATTAAAAAACAAAAAAACCTTGAATCGCGTGAATTCAAGGTTTTTTTGTTTCGGTTCTTTAATTTCGACCAGTTCATAGTCATGATTATTCCCAGTGATGATAGAGAACTGGGTCCGGATCAAAATCAATGTCTAAATGATAAGGAGTTTCCAAATTAATTTTTGTCTTTAAATCATACTGCAATTCTTTATTACCCTCTGCATCTACGGACTCCCAAATGTCGATTCGATCAATTAGTAACAGAATCAATCTTCTTTCTTGAAAGCTGGATGCGTCACTATTTTTGAACAATTGGGTAAATAATTCATTCCATAACTCGAAATTAGAGAGAACAATTTCAATGAAATCAATTTGATATAATCGTTCTTGTATTAAATCTAAATTCACTTTAATTTTATCTTCAATGTGACATTTATAATTTTGCATTAAATGAAGAAGTTTTTTACTTTCTTCAGTGTATTCTCTTGACCTTAATAGGCTGGTTTTAGTGTTGATTTTTACAATTTTGAGTTGATTTTGTTCGTTCACTACTTCTAATTTAGCAATATCTTTGCGGTGTATTTGAACAGAATTTTTGTTCCCCTTAACCACATCTTGAAAAATATTTTCTGGTGAACCATAAACTCCATCGACAAGCATCTTGTTAATGACCTGATATTGAACTTGATGTTCAATCTTTTTGTTATGAATACTGATGGTACAGGTAGGACATTTGTAAACAAGATGTCCATACTTCTTAGCACCTTTACCTGTTCGCTGGTCTTTTGTTATAAGCTGAGGGTTTGAATGACATTGTTTACAAAAGATAAGTTTGCTCAATAAAAATTCGGAAGTATAGTCTTTATGGCTCATTAAACCTTCTATTCTTTGGATATAAAGTCCGTAACAATATTCCCAATTATGCGTTTCGATAATAGCTGGAATTCTATCACTCTTACCTAAAACCCAATTTGCTCGAACATTAGGGGTTGCCCTTGCGTTCGGCTTACGAATATACATTCCAGTCATACCCATGTAAACTGGTGTGGTAATCATATTTTTCACATGGTAGTCTCGCCAATTGCTACCTCTGTAACTCTTAGTAGGCATCTTTTTTGCAATAGCATCGAATCCGAACCCTTTTTTGTAATAATCAAATACTTGTCGTACCATAATTTCTTCTTCGGCTACTATTTCATAAAAATCAGAGTGTTTTCCTTTAGTTGTAGTTGAGTATTTATATCCAAATGGGGCTTTCCCACCTAAAATAATCCCTTTTTCTGTCAAATCCTCATGAGCTTCTCTGGTTCTTGTACTATTTAATGCAACCTCAAGCCTGGTTGTGGCGTCTTTAATGAGGTTTGCAAACTTATCGTCGGTATCATAGAAGCTTTGGTCAGAACTAATGATTACAGGGATACCTGCATGTCTAAAAAAGGTTCTTAGTTCCGCATGTTCCATTGCATTTCTTGCCAAGCGTGATCGTTCAAAGACTACGATGTATTCATATTTTTTTTCTTGAATTTCATTTAGCAGTTTTATCAGGCTGCGTCGTTGAAGAAGTGGAGTTTTTACTGCGGACATTTTATCAACGTAATGGTCTTCGATAATGAGATTATTATTTTTAGCAAATTTCATAACACCACTTAATTGTGTGTCAAAATCTTGTTTTTGTGTGGAGACACGTGCATAAAAAGCACATTTTGATCCCGGTATTATTGTGATGGGCATATAATAACCGTCCTTTCTTCATCACTCATATAAAATGGAGATTTCATAATAATTTCTTTGATTTCCCCATCAATATCAACGATGATTTTTTCAATAACACTGTTTATTAGGTGTCTTAACTGAGTGTCTGGTTTATTAATGAGGTATCTATAAACATCAAAATCTGTTAGTAAATCGATAACATCGGGTGCTTCTCTAAATGGGAAAATCCGGCTGCTTTCTTCTAGCCTAATATTTTGCAGTTCCTTTTCTGCAGCATCAATTTGGTCATAAGAACTCATTAATTGAGATTGTAATATTAATGTGCTTTCTGAGTTATCAGATGCAATCCAGTTCTCAATAAGATTGAAAGTTTTTTCATAATCGGAGGCGATTTTTTGACTTTTATTATTTATATTGAAGTTGGCTTTGTTTTCAAGTTTACTTAAACCATCTTTGACATAGTTGCTCCAATGTTTATTAACAAGTTCCATCGCATAGATTCTGACCTGTTCTAATATAAAAGATTCCAATTCATCTTTTAAAAAATAGACCTCCCTATGTTTTAAACAAGTATAAAATTCAATCGTTTCCCCTAATTCAGGTTCTTCTTTTATCCTATCCTTTAAGGTATTGTTACACTTCGAGCAAAAAAGTAATTCATGTAATAAAAAAATGCTGTCTGGTTTAAATCTCCCTCGTGATTGTTGCATTGAAATTGCTATGTCAGATGCTTCTAACCAGAGCTCTTTATCGATAATAGACAGATTTTCAAAAGGTCTTTTCATTTCTACTTCTCCTATAATCATGACGCGACTGCCAATATACAAAGGATGGTGAAGTATCTTCTCAAGATGAGAGACTTTCCATTCAGTGTATTCTCCTTTTCTTTTCCCTTTGGATATTTCTCGTTTCCACTTTAATTCTTCATTTAGATATTTGCAAAGATCGTTAAGAGAGGAATGATTACGATTTAGAACTTCTTGGAAAATTATTTTCACTTCTTGAAGTTTAGGTTCATCCCTATAAATTTTTTTTTTATCCTCCATTTCCATATAGTAGCCATAAGGTAATTGAGAGTACAGGTTATCGTCATCAAATTTACTCTTTTGTGCTTGAAGGTGCCTTTGGTGAATATTATCACCTTCGAGTTCTACAAAACCCGCCATGATATGCTCGAGAAATTCGCCCATATAATCATAGGTTAACGCCTTTTCATCGCCGGAAGTGAAAATCACTTCTACGTCATTATCTTTGCACAAGTAATAAAACTGTAAGTATTCATCAGCTTTTCGGGCGATTCTATCCCGTTTATAGACCAAAATACGACCAACATTTTTGCTAGTAATCTGATTTATTAATGCGTCCATTCCTGGGCGTTGATGCATTTTTAATTTTCTCGCTGAGACAAATTCATCAGTGTAATGAAGATCTATTGCAATGCCCAGCTCCAGGGCTTTATTAAAAGCCCTGGGTTTTTGGATTCCAATAGAGTTCTCCTGAATAGTTGAAGAGCTCCTGTAATATGCAACTACAAGTTTATTCATTACGATCCCTCCGATCATTCTTAAATATATGCTTGTCTAGATGGGGGGCAGAATACTCCTTGAACATTTTTTCATGAATCATCTCAAGGAAAACGTTTGCCCATTCTTTAGCTGCATGATCGTCGTATACGTACGTTATTGAATGAACAGTTATTTTTTGTTCTTGCCTTTTCTTCAAAAAATCACCCTTTCTACACTAATCAGTTTGTCCGCTGTTTTCGTGATAATGTCTAAGTATGATGGCACATTTGAAAAAGAATAAAAAAAAAAGAACGGATCTGTGATAAAAAGCTTATAAAACAAGAAATTACGTATTGCCTAAATTTAAGAAAAAAACTTCATTTGCCTCAGCAACGATTCGAGGCTCCGGTAAAGATGCAAAAATAGTTGTGCAAGAGCTAATAAATAAGCTGTGAGAAGGTTGATATTGTTTTAACTCAAAAGAGAATGTCTGCTGTTAAGCACTTTTCCCTTGTAATAGCAAAAAGCCGGTATGAATTTGCATACCGGCTTTTTAAAATGCATCTTTATGAGATTCAGGGTATACAAATTAATAATTATATTCGTCATTGATTATATAAGTGAATTATTATATGCTTATTTCGTTATATATTATCTATAGGTGGGTAATAATGAATGATTATTACTACATGAGCATCTTGGAAAAATGATGAGGAGGTAGCTACATATGGAACAAAGAATTCAGGATATGGCAGAAGTATATAAATTGTTAGCGGATAAGACACGATTGTCGATCATTGCATTATTGAAGGAACAAGAACTTTGTGTTTGTGACATTACTGAGATTATTGGGATGTCCCAACCAAACGCCAGTCAACATCTTCGCAAACTGAAATCTGCTGGACTGTTAAATGAAAAGAAAAAAGGGCAATGGGTATATTATTCATTAAATAATGAAGCTGAACCCTATGTTCTATGTATTTTGGAATATCTGCCCTCAATGAAAGAAAAAATCGCGACTTTGAAAAATAATTGTTGCGAAGTTCAGGGGGAAGCATGACTATCATTGCTGTAATTATATTTTTGCTAACACTAACTTTTGTTATATGGCAGCCGAAAGGATTAAATATTGGTTGGTCGGCAGCAGTTGGAGCAATTCTTGCGTTACTTTTTGGCGTGGTAAGCTTCGCTGATGTTGGTGCTGTTACAGGAATTGTATGGAACGCAACACTCGCATTTGTAGCCATCATCTTGATTTCGTTGATATTAGACGAAATTGGTCTTTTTGAATGGGCAGCGCTACATATGGCACGTCTTGCAAAAGGTAATGGCACACTCATGTTTGTGTATGTCATTTTGCTGGGTGCTGCTGTAGCCGCGCTATTTGCTAATGATGGTGCTGCTTTAATCATTACGCCAATCGTTCTTTCCATGGTCAGGGAATTAAAATTTGATCAAAAGATGATCTTACCCTTTATTATGGCAAGTGGATTTATTGCTGATACGGCATCTTTACCGCTTGTCGTCAGCAACTTAGTAAATATCGTATCTGCTGATTTCTTTGGGATTGGTTTTGCAGAGTATGCAAGTCGTATGATTGTCCCCAATTTCTTCTCGATCATCGGGAGTCTTGTCGTCTTATATTTATTCTTTAGAAATAGAATACCGAAGAATTATGATATGACGCACTTGAAAAAGCCTGCTGATGCGATAAAAGACGTAAAGTTATTTAAGCTTTCATGGATTATTTTATCTGTTTTACTTGTAGCCTATTTCGTTAGCGAATTATTCTCAATTCCGGTTTCCATTGTAGCGGGTATTGCTGCTATCGCATTTATTATTGCGGCGCGTACGAGTCCCGTGATTCATACAACAAAACTTATAAAGGAAGCTCCATGGGCTGTTGTGATTTTCTCCCTGGGAATGTATGTGGTTGTATACGGCTTAAGAAATGCGGGGTTAACGGATGCTCTTGGTAGTGTTATTCAAGTTGTTGCGGACAAAGGATTATTTATTGCAACGGTTGGGATGGGATTCATTGCAGCAATCCTGTCCTCATTTATGAATAACATGCCAACAGTAATGATTGATGCACTAGCAATACAAGGTACACAAACCGAAGGTATACTCCGTGAGGCATTGATTTATGCCAATGTTATTGGCTCGGATTTGGGACCCAAAATAACGCCGATTGGTTCCCTTGCCACTCTTTTATGGCTTCATGTGCTTTCACGTAAAGGTGTCAAAATAAGCTGGGGTTATTATTTCAAAATAGGTATCTTGTTAACAGTACCTACGTTATTTATTACTCTAATCGGACTATCAATGTGGCTTTACTTCATACACACAGTGAACGTTAACATTTGGCTTGCCATTATTGTTATTACTATCGCGATTGCGATAGTATCAATCATCGCAAAATCAATATTTTCTACCAAAGAAGCCAAAAAAGGCTATTAATTATTCATCAATTGAAAAACGAAGGGGATAGAACAATGGAAAAGAAACCACTTATTTATTTTTTATGTACAGGAAATTCCTGCAGAAGTCAGATTGCAGACGGTTTTTTAAAAACTCTCGGTAGTGATAAATATGAAGTGAAAAGTGCAGGTCTAGAAGCTCACGGTTTAAATCCTCGTGCTGTTCAAGTGATGAAAGAGGCTGGCATTGATATCAGCAATAACACTTCTGATGTCATTAACCCTGAAATATTAAATCACGCAGACTACGTGATCACGCTTTGTGGGCACGCTGATGAACATTGCCCTGTAATTGCTAATAAGAATGTAACCAAATGGCACTGGGGCTTTGATGATCCAGCAAAAGCGACGGGAACAGAGGAAGAAATCATGACACAGTTCCGTGCTGTTCGTGATGCCATTAAAAACAGAATTGAATGCTTTATAAAAGATGGAGAGTAAGGTGGATGTAAGATGAAATGATTAGTAATATCATTTCATCTTACGTTCATGTATCTTACTAAATTGTCGAAATTCCAATTGAATTTGGATCCCTTCAAAAAAGGAGTGTTTATATGAAAGAGCTGAAAAACTACCATGCGCTTTTTGAAAATAAAATATTTATGGGCGGAGCTGCGGATGTAGAGTCAATGATTAAAAATGAAGGTATTGAGGTAGTAGTTGACCTGCGAGAAGAAGCCACCGGATGTGCTTATCCTGAAGCGAAAGTAAAATGGGTTCAAGTAGCACTAGGAGATAATGCAAAAGTGAGTCAAGAAACATTATTTAAGAAAGCTATTGATGAAGTTGTACATGCTTATAATGATGGTAAAAAGGTCGCATTTCATTGCGGTGGAGGTAAAGGGAGAACAGGAACGGTTGCTTCAGGAGTCCTTATTGCGTTAGGTCAAGCACTCACAGTTGATGAAGCTGAACAAAAGGCAAAGAATATTCGTAGTATCATTGATATTAAATCTTCACAGAAAGAATCACTTCATAAAATATTTGGAAATTAAAAAAAACGAGGGAATCATCCCTCGTTTTTTTTATGCAGCGGTTTCTAAAGGCTCAATTCTTGCAATGTACCCGTTATTTTCGGCTACTTTCTTATAAATATTGTAACCATACTTCTTGTTTGTAGCCATGGTGATTGATATCCAATACGTTTCACATTGCGATAAGAAGGAATGATCTTCGATGTCTTTACACTCAAACATGGTAATAAATTTAAAATTTGACTGTCCAAACATCGTCCATTCTTTTTGCAGGCTAATATTATAATGTTTTCCTGCGTTCAACAAACTCCAGTTTGTTGCTTTTCGTTTTTGTAATTCACCAGTCCCAATAAAGACTTTCTTGTTGACTGTGTTGAGTATTGCATAGACGCCAATTCTGTTTGAAGCCACTCTAAATGTTGAATATGCTTGTTTTTTATTGATTATATTTATTCACCTCAACACTAGTATATAAGTGGTCACTTATATCTAGAACCGGATAGTGGTGTAATTCCATAATTATTTTTATTTGCCACGGAATAATGACAAGCTGTAAATAGCTGAAAACACAAGCTAAGTCTTTAAGTCAATTGATGTAACTGAAACTGCATGTAAATTGTGGAACATTTGATCGCTGGTTTGGGCTTTCGGTTCGCGTAAACGTACAGGTATCCCTTGAAATAAAAAAAGGAAAAGCCTCTTAAGAGGCTTTTCCTTTTTATGATCTGCGTTTCGATGTTGCTTCGTACCGGGTAGCAGTCGCTTCAGACTGCAGGTAATCATCGTTGAGTGCTTTGAGGAAACGAAATGCGCTTTCTCTAGTGAGCTCAAAACGTTGATTGTTAACGTCAATCGTAATTTGCAAATTATAATTAATAATTGTACTTTGGATTTGATTAAATCCCATGGTTTGAATGAGATTGTTTCGTTGAATTGCTGCCAATTTCCGTTTTTTTCGGGAATCGCTGCTTACAAAACCGGTTAGTGCAGTTATATCCACGAAATTATGTGTAGCTGAAATCTCTTGTAAAGCAGATGTTGCAGCTACTTCATACATTTCTTCAAAGCCAAAGATACGTTCGAAGTTCGTCATATGCAGGATTGTGATTTCATTATTGTACAAAAAGGCGTCCACACCTGGATCAATCTGAAACACATCTTCGTCAATGGCAGAGAATGTGCCGTTGCGTAACATCATGGCGTCGAAGGTATTTCGAGACAAAATTTTACCGTTGCTGTATTTCCGATAGAAGATGAGTTCATCGCCGTCAAATTGAATCTTAACGGCATATGCCCATATGGTTTTAAAGAATTCATCGTCTAATGCTTGAAGTTGCGTACCATTAGGGGCTGCAATTTGATTATTGATAACCGCTGCATTGGGTACTGTCGTACTGTCGATAAATTGAATAAAATCGTACGAATCGAGATTAATATCATATGGCACAGTTTCATCTTCATCATTTGTAACTCTATCTAGGGAAAAGACAAACAAGTCAACAAAGGCATTTGCAATCGCGGTCGAATTTCTTGCACTTTGGACGATAAATGGACACTGCGGATTGCGCACCCTTGGTTTATTGATCATGTATAAATGAGCGCTTTTGTTTGCTGCATTTTGAATTCGGTTTTTTAACTGAATAAGTTCCGCCATTGTAGGCATTATCGTTTCACTCCTATATAGACGTTATGATCGACCCTATATAAATTAATTGCGTCGCCGGGTACGAATTCCCCTTTGCAAATGGAGATATATGTATCATTAACTTCGACAATACTGTATCGCATTAAGATCAAAAACGGATTTATAAAATAGATGTTGGCATTGATGTATACGACGGTCAAGATAACCATGAGTAAAATAAATGCAAGTAAATCATTAATTTTGTCAGTTTTGAAGGAAACGAAAGGAATTAAATACGTCGCAATATAATTGAGCACATCTCCGTTTTTTGAGGTGACCTTAATTACGGTCGCTTGATACGGGGATTTTGATTTAAAGTAAGACATCATTCCAAATAATAAAGCGTTTGGAAAGATTGATAACCCTAGAAATACAATCGCGATAATAGGCTGAGTGAATATTTTGGTCAGAAAATCCAAATCGCTCCATTTGCCTGTCCAATGCAACTTTTGAATATAATCAAAATCGATTATTTGGACCAAAAGTATAACAAAAAGGGGTGAGAGTGAACTGAAAAACAATGTCGCTTTAACCCAAGCTCTCATAATTCGCTCCTTTCTGCGACTAAACGCCAATTTTAATTATAGACCATTTACTAATACTTGGAAACAGGATTGTACGCTATAGGCTTTGAGGCAGAAAAAATCTTAATTGATCGCTTCTCATTTTGTAGAATTGAAAAAGTATTAGCAATTAACCCTCTATTCAATGGGAGGTTTTCTTATGGTTGATATAAGGAAATTCTGCTCCGAAATCAGAAAATGAAAAGAATTAAAAACAACTGATTGTTGTAGTGAGTAATGAATGGTTAGTGAAATCCTCTTACTTGGAATAGGACACGTCTTATTACACATATAGTGTAAATGAGGTGATGGCTCTTGGGAAAAGAAAAAGAGGTTAACATCACCTACGTCAACCGACAATCTAAATCTCTTGATTCGAAAGGAGACGAAGCCCAGTTCGAACTAGACAAGGTGATACGTTACATTTGGAATCAATTAGTGCCGGAATCGGCAAAATCTTTAATACCTGAATCTAAAGAAGATCAACCGGCAGCGGATTAACCGCTGCCGGTTTCATTTTCCAGTAAACAGTACATGTACTAGCCTTTATACTTTAATCATAGATTGTCTATAACAATTATTTCGTTATGTACAAAGGCGGTAGTATAAATGATAGCTATATATGTACGTGTTTCAACGGTATTACAAATTGATAATACAAGCCTAGATGAGCAGGTAGATTTATGCAAAAAGTTCGCTTATCAAAAGGGCTATTCCGATAAAGAGATATTAGTTTACCGAGAAGAAGGTTTCTCAGGTGAAGACATTGATATTCGACCGGTTATGACGAAATTACGTGAAGATGCTGCTGAGGGATTGATAACAAAGGTAATCTGTACGCATCCCGATCGTTTAAGCCGTGATCTAACAGACAAACTAATTGTAGTTCGTGAATTCGAGAAGAACGGGGCAGATATTGTCTTTACGGATACAGAATTCGAAAAATCCCCAGAAGGCATTTTATTTTTTAACATTATCTCAGCTATTGCTAGCTATGAGCTCTCACTTATTCGTAAACGAACCGTGAGAGGTCGTGAACGAGCTGTAAGAGAACAAAAGAAAGTAATGCCGATGCGTGTTGCGCCATTCGGTTACGACAAAGATGCCGAGGGACAATTAATCATTAATGACCACGAAGCACAGTATGTCAAGATGATTTACGAATGGTACGTGTATGATAATTTAACAACGAGAGAGATTGGATCCCGACTTGTTCAAAACGGTGTTATACCAAAACGTGCAGAATCGAAGAATTGGAGCGCATCGAGTATCGGAAGAATACTGTCTTCGGAGATTTATATAGGGAATTATTATTATAATCGTCGAAGATCAAAGAAGGTAAAAGGTCAAATAACTAAAATGGGTAATCCCAAAAGAACGATAAGTTTACGGGATGAGGACGAATGGCTACAAATTTCCGTCCCTACAATAATTGATCAGCTCCTATATGATTTAGCTCAGAAACAAAAGAAAAAAAACATTACAAATAAACATGTAGGCAATCCAAAATATGAGTTTCTTCTAAAGTCATTATTAAAATGTGGTCATTGCGGTAGAACTTGGGAGGCTACGACTTACTCAGGACGTATAGATCCGAAGTCGGGTGAAAAGACAAGATATCGTTGTTACCGTTGCCCTAACCTTGCTCCGAAAAAATATGGAGATGAGATTAAGAAATGTCCAAGCCAATCTTTACGTGCTGAACTTCTTGAAGATTATATGTGGAATCAAGTTGTAAACATAGTAAGTGAACCGAAGTATTTTCTCAATCAAATCGAACATAACTCCAAGGGCGGAGTAGAAGAAATGAATCTTCGTATACATGCGTTGGAACGGGAAACTGAGCAAAGGGAGAAGGAGAAGGATAAGGTTAAACTGATGTTCCGTCGTGATGTTATAAGTGAAGAAGAAATGGTGTTTGATCTTAAAAGGCTGAATGAAACGATTAATAAATTAAAAGAAGAACTAAATAAATACCAATCTCAAATACAATCGATTCAAAAAGATGAACTAACCAAGGAACAACTTAAAGGCATCATACTTCATATTAAAGCACAGCTTCAACAACCGGAGCTACTTACTTTTGAGTTTAAAAGGCACATTATAGAAATGCTATTTGATGAAATCTTACTTCGTTTTGAAGGGGAGAACCCTGATAAACCTGAACTTGTGATTACTTCGATTGGAGTTTTTGAAAATCTTCATCAGCAATCAGCTGACGTCGGAGTTCGAACACATCCTCAAGAAGTTCGATAACACAGGAGAAGATTTAGAGGATCTGATCTCCATTGGAACCATTGGACTCATTAAAGCCATTGAAAGCTTTCAAACGGGAAAAGGAACGAAATTAGCAACATTTGCTGCTCGTTGTATAGAAAACGAAATATTAATGCATTTGCGTTCCCTCAAAAAAACACGTAAAGACGTATCTCTCCATGACCCAATTGGTACGGATAAAGAAGGCAACGAAATTACATTGATTGATATTCTAGGTAGTGAAGCAGACGATGTGGCGGATCTCGTTCAACTGAAAATTGAGAAGAGTAAAATCTATCGTAACCTGGACATATTGGACCCGCGTGAGCAGGAAGTCATTAAAGGTCGATTCGGACTGGAGCAGGGGGGCGAGGAGCGTACACAACGGGAGATTGCGAAGGAACTTGGGATTAGTCGCAGTTATGTGTCGCGAATTGAGAAGCGAGCATTGATGAAGCTGTATCACGAGTTTTATAAGGTGAAGCGTTGAAAGAGCGGTTTGGGGTTTTGACCTTGACTTGACAAGGGCTAACCTTCAAAGAAGGTAATGAGAAAGTACTCTTTCTGTAGATATTAGAAAAAATTCTGCCAGCGCGTATCGAGACTCAATCGGTGCGCGCTGTTCGAGCACCGTCTATTATGATTATTTAGTCTACCCATCGTATCCCTACATTGCTATGACATATTTTTGGTGTCCTTTATGGGAGTTCATCAAAAGAGGTGAAATCTTGTTGATAACGAACTACATAATAATAAGATGACGTTATTTATCATTTTTTGTTGATGATCTAGAAAATATGTCTGCTGAGTATCTACTAAAGGATGGAGTGATAAGGTTGACGATAGATAGAGAGACAATAAGGTTGATTGAGGATCTCATGGTTACAATTGGATTAGATGAGCGGTATACACAGGATTGTATACGTTATATCGATGAGGGATTGAAGACAGGAATGGTTCCGGAAAAGTTGCCGAAAGTACTGTATCAATCTGCTGGTAGTATGGAAAGTAGTGCGGGAAATAGAGCGGCTTGGTCACTTATTCGTAAGATGAGAAAGAAAGGAGATGATGGGGATTGTATAGGGAGATTATTGACCGTCATGTTATTTATTAGCGAGAAACAGTTCCTAGATGCAAGCGCCGGGTACGTTGAAGATGCACTCTGGCGTCGGGGTTGTCTAGCAATCGTAAGTCAATACAACATCCCGTTGTCCATCGTATGGGATTGGTTTCTTCATAATGAAGAACTAAATCGATTTAATAGAATGCCTGAGAAACATAGCATTCTCTTCATGGATCTTGTTGCGAAACATCGACCTGACCTCATTCATAATAGTATTTCTGAGCTACATCGAAGCAGTCAATTATACTTAGCTGTGTCCTTGCAAAAGTACCAGAATGAGCGGGATAAAACGATAAGTTGGTTCGAAGGAGAGTTTCTAAAATATGTGGAAGAGGAGCTTCTTAGGAATCCGCAGACCACTGGAATTGCAACTCAAGTCGTTAACGCAATCCTTTATGCAGAAGAAGATGTCATTAGGAATCTCATGCAACATGTGAAATGGGATGGCGAATGGGTACATAAGGCGGTTTATTTGGCTGTAAAAACGGGTGGGGAAATAGCTGTCTCGAAATTGTTTAACCGATTTCTGATTCTTTGGAGTCCTTCTCTTTTTTACGGACTATATTTGTATGTATTTTGGGAGGAGCGGGAAGAGAAGTTGCGGTCCCTCCCTACATTGTTAGCTAGATACGGCGTAACTCATGAGCGCTATTTAAGGCTTTTAGCTAGAGACGACAGTTTTAAAGGACTTTTGCATGAAGAGCTTGCTCGAGATAAAGACTGTTTCATGCGAGCAATTATTCAATCGAAGAAATTGGAGACAAAACATCTTTGTTTAATATTGTGGGAAACAACAGAAGACCATCCTTATTTGGGTTTGTTAGAGGAGCAGATTTTATTTGAGGTAGAGGACATATTAGAGAAAAATGATGTCGGTTCTATTTATATACCCCAAATAATGTCGTTTTTCCGCGGAGAGCGATTGACCGATGAACTGAAATCCATCTTTAATCAATATAAAACACGCGATTCGTCACTCTATATACTCCTGTCCGCTGTAGAGAATCTGTATACTCACTCGGAAATGTTTAATCGAACCATCTGCCTCCTGGCCTATACGGAAGATCAAACATCGTCGTATTTGGGTGTTAGGACAATGAGAAATGGATTGGATTGCTCGGAATTTGTTGAAGTCTTTCGAAACGCTGGAGGAGGCATAAAGGATATACTGCCTCTACTAGTTATGAATGCTCAGCCTGACCCGTATCAATCGAATGATGTAGCGTGGCAGGAGATGACTTTTCAATATTTGAAGGAGAACCTAGGAGAACTCTCGGGTGATCTTGCACTGTATTTGATAACCCAAGAGGGTGATAAGGATGATAAGAAAACGAGGTGCTTTTTACTTGAATTACTTGTGAAGTATGACCAACCCTTATATATAGGTCTTGCCGTTCAGTATTTAGCGGATGATAGCAAATTGGTGAGAGACAAATCGATCCAACTGTTGGAGTCATGTCCGGAGCAAATAGATAATGTTGTGAAATATCTTATACATAAGAAGCACGTTGTTCGGGAGAGTGCCGTTCGACTTCTGTGCAGGTGGAATACTGAACCATCTAGACAAGCGCTAAAGGATTTATGGAACCATGAAAAGACAGAGAAAATTAAAGCTCTTATTACCAATACACTGCAATTAAAGCTTGAATCAAATTCCGAGTCACTTCTTAAAACAGCTAATCTGAGTAGGGAAGTTCTGGCGTGGGCTGAGTTTGAGAATCTACCACATGTTCGAATGAAAGAAACAAACACACTCGTTGATGAGTCCATAGTGCGTTCGTTATTGTACTCTTATACTGTGCAAGAAGAAATAATGATGAACTGGACTGCTCATGAAATGGCTAGTTCGCTTCAAACGAACGATTTGGCTAATTTAGCCGTGGAAGTACTTCAGCGTTGGTTAGCAAATGGAGCGGAAATGAAGAAAAAATGGGTACTTACCTTTGTAGCGATGTTCGGGGATGAACGTGTCGTTAGTTCTTTGCAGTCTTGCATCCAAACATGGCCTCTTGAATCTCGAGGAACGATAGCGTGCGAAGCTATTAGAGCACTTATTTTGTCGCCGTTAGATTCCGCAATAGTTTTCGTGGATCAAATCTCGAGGAAATTCAAATTCAAACAGGTCAAGCAGGCAGCTATCGAGTCAATGGGTCATGCAGCCAAAGCTTTAGGCATGAATCCAGAGGAGCTTGTGGATCAGGTCGTACCAACATTGGGGTTTGATCAGAAAGGTCGTAAAAGGCTATTTTACGGTGAACGATATTTTACAATTCAGTTACTATTTAATCATGAGATGAAAATTATAGATGAAAATGGGAAATTATACAAAAATCTTCCGAAAGCTCTCAAAAGTGATGATCCTGAGCAGGTTAGGTCTGTTCAAGCGGAATATAAACTGCTGAAAAAACAGGTAAAAGCGGTCAATCAATCTATGCGGGTTCGTTTAAACCAGGCTTTTTCTAATAGAAGAAAATGGAGATATTTAACTTGGAAAAAGCTATTTAATGACAATCCAATCTTGCATTCGTATGCAACAGGGCTCATTTGGGGTGTCTATGAGGGTGATCAACTTCTGCGAACCTTTCGGTATATGGAAGAAGGCGGAATGATATCATTTAACAAACAGGATGTGGAATTGTTAGAAGCTGATTTAATCGGGTTAGTGCACCCGTTGGAACTAGTAGGAGACATAAGTCAACAGTGGATGGAGCAACTGCGGGATTGCGAGTTGGTTCAACCTGTGGCGCAACTGATGAGGAATGTATTTTCAGTATCAAGCGAAGATGAACAATCTCTTATCATTACTCAATTTGGAGGAATGCAAATAAATGGTCTGTCTCTTCTTGGAAATATATCTAAATTGGGGTGGTCGAAAGGCTCAATTGGGGACGGCGGAAGCTATTTTGAATTTTACAAAGACAACGAAGAGACTGGAGTTGGCGTAAGTCTTACATTTAGCGGGACCTCGATCGGTTGTGAAGACGAGATCGTGACCATCTATGACATTACTTTCTATCAAGTAGGAACGGTTCGTCGTGGAAATTATATGTATAGCGAGATAAAGGGGATTAATGGGATTAAACCGGTGGATGTTCCTGTTTATCTTTTTAGCGAAATGATGTATGAAGTGGATTCTGTATTAGTGAAACGAATAGGTGTAGCCGAAGATTGGAGATTAAAATAAAATCCGCCGCAAAGCTCAAAGGCTTACGACGGATAGATCCTTCAAATTGTACGCTTACCTTAACTCCGTTCAATAATCGTATTCAACGTCGTACGATCCAAACCCTTCACCAAGGTGATCAGTAGTTCTTTAGCTGCTTCATAATCATCTGTATGTATGATGGAAGATGATGTGTGAATGTAGCGGGAACAGATTCCAATGACTGTTGAAGGAACACCGATGCCACTAAGATGGACTTGACCAGCATCTGTGCCACCTGGAGAAACAAAGTACTGATATTTAATTTTATGCGTATCAGCTGTATCTTGCACATATTCCACAAGTCCGCGATGGGTAAGCATAGAAGGATCGAAAATACGTAGTAATGCACCATTTCCGATATGCCCGAAGGACTGCTTGTCACCTGTCATATCATTGGCAGCACTGGCATCTAGAGCAAAGAAAATGTCAGGTTGGATTAGGTTCGCAGACGTACGAGCGCCACGTAAACCCAACTCTTCTTGCACAGTTGCACCGATGTACAACGTATTCGGAAGTTTCTCTTTGTGAAGCGCTTCTAAACATTCAATAGCAAGACCTACACCATAGCGGTTATCCCATGCTTTAGCCATGATTTTCTTAGG
>Ga0153923_100281_pt1 | contig 19581 bp, 18 predicted proteins | sample TSNJ007MetaG_FD_104682 | JGI IMG/M metagenome (GOLD analysis project Ga0153923, IMG submission 104682) | Attine ant fungus gardens microbial communities from New Jersey, USA - TSNJ007 MetaG | ecosystem: Host-associated > Fungi > Mycelium > Unclassified | place: USA: New Jersey, Brendon T. Byrne...
GCTTCACCCTCGGCGTGTGCAACGGTTGCCAGATGATGTCCAACCTGCACGAGCTGATCCCGGGCAGCGAGTTCTGGCCGCACTTCGTGCGCAACCGCTCCGAGCAGTTCGAAGCGCGCGTGGCGATGGTGCAGATCCAGGAATCGAACTCGATCTTCCTGCAGGGCATGGCCGGTTCGCGTATGCCGATCGCCATCGCTCACGGGGAGGGCCATGCCGAGTTCTCCAGCGAAGAAGCCCTGCTGGAAGCCGATCTGTCGGGTTGCGTGGCGATGCGTTTCGTCGACAACCACGGCAAGGTCACCGAAGCCTACCCGGCCAACCCGAACGGTTCGCCGCGCGGGATCACCGGCCTTACCAGCCGCGACGGTCGCGTGACGATCATGATGCCGCACCCGGAGCGTGTGTTCCGCGCTGTGCAGAACTCGTGGCGTTCGGAAGACTGGACCGAGGATGCACCGTGGATGCGCATGTTCCGTAATGCGCGCGTCTGGGTGAACTAAGCGTCGTGTACAAGCTCGGGTTTTTTGTTCCCGACAGCCATGTCGAGGTGGTCAAGGACGCCGTATTCGCTGCCGGTGGTGGGCGGATCGGGGACTATGACCACTGTGCGTGGCAGGTGCTTGGTTTGGGTCAGTTTCGACCGTTGGATGGCAGTCAGCCGTTCATTGGCGAGGCGGGGCAGGTTGAGCGAGTTGAGGAATGGAAGGTTGAGCTTGTGGTTTGTGACGCGTTGATTCGTGATGTGGTGGCTGCTCTCAAGTTGAGCCACCCTTACGAGACGCCGGCTTATGAGGTGTGGCGGCTGGAAGATTTCTGATCTTTTTGCCGCTGGAACGGGAAACCCGCAGATGAGTGATTGTCTGCGGGTTTTTTGTTGGCTGCGATTTGCTTTTCTGTAGGAGTGAGCCTGCTCGCGATGGCGCCCTGACAGGCGACCATGCTCTGGCTGACTGTGTGAATATCCGTTGCTTCGGGTGCAGCGGCTGGCGGTTTCGCCCTTACGGCGAGTCACTTTTTACAAACGCCTAAAAAGTAACCCAAAACGCTTGCTCCTGCGTTCGGCCCGCTCGCTGAGGCTCGGGGTCCCTTCGCTGCGGGATTGATCCGGGCGCAGCGCCTCCGGTTTGCTTCGCTGCACCTCCTCTCACTGTGTTTGGCTGCGCCAAACGGTCGCTGCGCTCCCACCCCCGGATCAATCCCTCCACTCAGCCTTCCGACGTCGCCCGTGGATCAAGATCAAGAGCGACAGCCGAGCTTGCGCTCATCCTGTGTAGGAGCTGCCGAAGGCTGCGATCTTTTGACTTTGGCTTTCCACAATCAAAGGCAAGATCAAAAGATCGCAGCCTTCGGCAGCTCCTACAGGGGGATGTTTTGTGCTTAAGAGTGTGTGGAGCTACCAGAACCTTCCCACAATGTTTCAGGGTTTGGCACCTTGAGTATCGAGGTATTCATCGAGACTTAAGCCATCATCCTGATTAGCGTTGAAGTACTCCCAGACGTGCTGCCTGATTACCTTGGCAAATCCCTGCGTATCTTTGATGAATTCTTTCAGAGAGACGCCTCCGTCATTGTTTGCATCAAGCTCCCGATACTTCTTTTCCAGATGCTCTCGTTGCTCTGCATCGCTCATTTTCTTCGTCATGTCCTTGCCATCCTTGGTATTTGGGCAGAGGTACTGCCCATTTGGACGAACCTAACAACGGCGAGCAGTCCGGTCAACGGCCAGACATGGCAGGTAACATCGTCCAATACTCACTCATCCACGACACGACCTGAGTCAGGTGGTTTCTGCGCAGGGCAGGGCGGAGTTTGTGTTTACCGCACTGGCGATCCAGTCAGTCATCATGCTTGCCGAACTGGCCGTGAATCGCACGCTGGACCGGTCGATCCGCAAACCTGAACACCGCGTCACCGTGCATCACCAGCAGGCTGGATGCTCTGTAGAAGCTGCCGAACGCGGCCCGAGCCTTCGGCAGCTCCTAGAGGGGGATGTTTTGTGTTTAAAAGTGTGTGGAGTTAGAAGAACTATCCCACAAGGTTTTCAGGTTGTCCCTCGGACGTCCGGTCTCTAGGCTTTGTCTGTCGCTGCCAATTCAGCGACCGGGTGTGAGATCCCCGGCTATTCATTTGGATACTTGTGCATGTCCCGCCATAATCGCTGCCAGCATAAACTGACGCGATTCTCTATGGCGGCTGTGTGCGGGTGGACGAATGTCCTGCCGGGTTTATCCATACCGGTGATCTCACCCCGTACATGGCTGCCACCTTTTCTTCGAGTGAGATCGGGAATAAGTGGCTCTCGCACTTATTAGAGGAAATTGAGACATGGATAAGCTAATACCCGACCCACCCCACGAAACCACAGCACCACCCGTAGACGCCATCCGCGTCGAAGACCTGACGAAAGACCGTGAAGCCATCAAGCGCGCTGTCGATTTCTACTTCACTGCGCAACCCGCTCAGGCGCATCAGCCCAGCACAATGTTCATGGTCAACCCAAGCATCGACACAGAAACCCTGCTAGCCCACGCCTACGAATCGTTGGCCTGCGCCAGTGCCATGGCCAACAACTTCGCCAGCGAACTCAGCGGCCTGCAACGCAGCACCGCACTGGCGATCCAGCAAATCGTCATGCTTGCCGAACTCGCGGTAAACCGCGCGCTGGATCGGGTCGATCCGCAAACCTGATTCATCGGATGATCATCGCAAACCGGCTCGTCCCGTCGCGGACCTCATCTCCTTTCTGGGGAGTTGAGACCTCACGTGGGAGCGAGCCTTCAGCGATCGACTTTTGGATTCAATGCCCAGGTTTGCCTTGATGATGACCGATCATCGGAAACCACCGCTTACCTGTAATTTCTGACAGTGGTGCGCTTCGGCCAACTTCTGTCTGATGAGACTTCCAACCACAACGGGTAAGAAGGATTTTGCTATGTCTACTGAAAAAAATACTGTGCCAGTAATTACCTCTTTAAAAGACAGTAAAGGTGCGGAGATTCCAAACGGTGGTACCACCTCGGCCACCGCTGTTGAGTTGAGTGGCCTGGCGCCTGCTGCTGATACCGTCGAAATTTTTGACAATGCTGCTGTGAAGGGGCGCGTAACCGCTAACGCTGCAGGCGATTGGCTCTTTCACTTGACAGGGTTGTCAGTGGGGGTTCATTCGATCACGGCCAAAGGAGAGGCTGGCACTTCCGCAGCACACAGGTTTACCGTTGTCGCCGCCAAGTAAACACCCGATAAAAAGCCGCTGAGCTCCACAGCCCAGCGGCTTTCCGTTTATCAGTGAGGCTGGTGAATTTTGCCGAGGGTTAAACCTTGGCGCTGACCTCACTCCGATTAACCAACGCCTCAATCGCCCCACTCAAACTCGCCGCTTTCTCACCAATCAACAAATGCCAGACCCCACCCTCCAACGGGCTGACGCCCTGGCAACCCAGCTCTTTCAACTGAGCCTCGGACAACGCTTTACCATCGACCAGTTGCAGGCGAATGCGGGTCAGGGCGATGCAGTCCAGTTGCAGCACATTGTCGCTACCGCCCAAGGCAGTCAGCCATTGTTGGGCTTCCGGTGCTGTGACCAATACGGCTTTCGATTCCTCGACCACCACCGCAGGCGCAGCCACCAACGCACGCCCCAGCGCCGGCATGGCGAGGCGGATTTCGTCGGCGATGCTGTCGGCCAGTGGCCCCACAACAACCTGCAAACTGCCGCCCTTGCCCGGGCGTACCACGGCCATCGCACCCAGTGCCTTCAAGTCAGCGTCGGAAGCCTTGTTGCGATCAACCATTTCCAGGCGCAGACGAGTCGTGCAGGCGCCCACGGTAAGCAGATTCTCGGCACCGCCCAAGGCCTTGATGTACGCCGCCGCACGTTCGTTTTCCGTGAGCACCGACTTCTCGGTGGCGGCCACATCCTCACGCCCCGGCGTCTTCAAATTGAAGCGACGGATACAGAAATCAAACACCGCGTAATACACCACGGCGTACGCCAGCCCGACCGGAATCACCAGCCAGCCATTGGTCGAGCGACCCCAACCGAGCACCATGTCGATGAAGCCGCCGGAGAAGGTGAAGCCCAGATGAATGTTCAGCGCATTGGTGATCGCCATCGACAACCCGGTCAGCAGTGCATGCAGCAAATACAGCAGCGGGGCGAGGAACATGAAGGCGAATTCGATGGGCTCGGTTACCCCGGTCAAAAACGACGTCAAAGCCATCGACAGGAAGATCCCGCCCATGACCTTGCGCCGCTCTGGCAACGCGTTGCGGTACATCGCCAGGCATGCGGCGGGCAGGCCGAAGATCATCATCGGGAACATGCCGGTCATGAACTGTCCGCCCTTTGGATCGCCGGCGAAGTAGCGTGACAGGTCGCCGGTGACCAGTGCGCCAGTGGTCGGGTCGGTGAAGTTGCCGAACACGAACCACGCCATGTTGTTGAGGATGTGGTGCAGGCCGGTGACGATCAGCAGGCGGTTGAACACGCCGAAGACGAACGCACCGATGCTGCCGCTTTCCATCATCAAGGCGCCGAAGCTGTTGATGCCATGCTGGATCGGCGGCCAGATGTAGCCGAACACCACGCCCAGCGCGACGGCGGCGAAACCGGTGACGATTGGCACGAAGCGCCGGCCGCCGAAGAACGCCAGGTACTCCGGCAGCTTGATGTCCTTGAAGCGGTTGTACAGCGCGCCGGCCATCAGGCCGCTGACGATCCCGGCGAGCATGCCCATGTTGATGCTCGGGTCGAGCACCTTGAGCGTGGAGATCATCACCAGGTATCCGATCACCCCGGCCAGGCCTGCGGTGCCGTTGTTGTCCTTGGCGAAACCGACGGCGATGCCGATGGCGAAGATCATCGCCAGGTTGGCAAAAATGACTTGGCCGGCATCGTGAATGATCGCGATGTTCAACAGGTCGGTGTCACCCAGACGCAGCAGCAGGCCAGCAATCGGCAGGATCGCGATCGGCAGCATCAGCGCACGGCCGAGGCGTTGCAGGCCTTCGATGAAGAGTTGGTACATGGTGGTTCTCCCTGCTCTTTATAGAGAGCTTGTTGTTAGTGCAGAGGCCAATGCTGGTGGCAGGCCTGACGTACCGCAGCGGCGCTGTTGAGTTTCAACAGGTCGAGGCTGAGGCGTTGGCATTCGGCCTCGTGCAACTGGCGCACGCGATCCTTGATTTCACCGATCTGTACCGGGCTGACCGACAACTCGGTCACGCCGAGGCCGATCAACACCGGGGTTGCCAGCGGGTCGGAAGCGAGGGCGCCGCACACGCCGACCCAGCGCTTGTGCACCGCTGCACCTGCGCAGGTCATGGCGATCAGGCGCAGCAGCGACGGGTGCAGGGCATCGACCCGAGCGGCCAAACCTGCGTGGTCGCGGTCCATGGCCAGGGTGTATTGCGACAGGTCGTTGGTGCCGATCGACAGGAAATCGGCGTGTTCGGCCAGTTGTTCGGCTTGCAGCGCAGCGGCCGGGACTTCGATCATCACGCCGATTTCCGGGCGCTGGCTGATGCTCAATTCCAGACACAACGCATCGACCCGTTGGCGGATGTGCAGCAGTTCATCGACTTCGGTGACCATCGGCAACAGGATCCGGCAACGGCGCAGCGGGCTGACTTGCAGCAGTGCGCGCAGTTGCTGATCGAGGATTTCCGGGCGGGCCTGAGCCAGACGAATGCCGCGCAGGCCCAGCACCGGGTTGGCTTCGGCGGGCAGCGGCAGGTAGTCGAGTTGCTTGTCGCCACCGACATCGATGGTGCGGATGATCACCGAGTGCCCACCCATCGCATCGAGCACGGCTTGATAGGCGGCACGCTGTTCTTCGACATCCGGCGCCGTTTGGCGATCAACGAACAGAAACTCGGTGCGCAACAGGCCAACGCCATCGGCGCCGTTGGCAAAGGCGTCCGCCGCCTCATGGCTGGAGGCAACGTTGGCGACCACTTCGATGGCCACGCCATTACGGGTTTCGGCGGGTAGATGCGCCTTGGCCTGTTGCGCATCGCGGCGTTGCTGGCGGTCGATTTGCGCCTGTTGCACTTCGGCCAGACGCTCGGCGTTCGGCGTCAGTTCGAGGCGGCCGCCGTCAGCATCCAGCACCACCGATTGCCCTTGCGGTTGATCGAGCAAAACTGCGCCCAACGCCACCAGGCACGGCAGGCCTTTGCCGCGCGCCAGAATCGCCACGTGCGACGTCGCGCCGCCCTCGGCCATGCACAACCCGGCGACACCTTGCGCGCTGAGTTGCAGCAGATCCGACGGCGTCAGTTCATGCGCAGCGACGATGGCGCCGGTCGGCACGTCGTAGTGCCAGGCTTCACCGAGCAGGGCGCGCAGGACGCGTTGCTTGAGGTCGCGCAGGTCGTTGGCGCGTTCGGCCAGCAGCGCACTGCCGGTGTGTTGCAGCACTTCGCACTGCACGTCGATCGACTGGCTCCACGCGTGGGTCGCCGCCGTGCCTTGGTCGATGGAGTGCTGTGCGGCGTCGAGCAGGGCCGGGTCTTCGAGCAGTGCCAGATGCGCGGCGAAGATCGCTTCTTCGTCGGTGTTCTTGTGCTTTTTTGCTTGGGTGAGAGTGGCGTGGATTTCGCCGCGAACCTGCTTCAGCGCCGACTCAAGCACCTGCTGTTGCACCAGCGGATCATGACTGCCCGCATCTGCCGGCAGGCTGATCGCGTTCAAGCGAAACAGCGGCCCGCCGATCAGTCCCGGTGCGGCGCACACCCCTTGCAGCACGCCAGCTTCGGCCGGGCGTTTTTGCGGTGCGGCGCTGACCGGAGCAGCGGCGTGATGATCGTCGGGCAGAGCGGTCGCCAAGGCATTGAGCAGGGCCTGCAGCGCGGCTTCGGCGTCCGGTCCCTGGCAGCTGACCTGCACTTGATCCTGCTCGCCGATGGCCAGGCCCATCAGCCCGATCAGGCTGTTGCACGGCGCCGATTTGCCGGCGAAGTGCAGCTGCGACTGGCTCTTGAAGCCTTGCGCGGTCTGGCGAATCAGTGCGGCAGGGCGCGCATGCAGGCCGCCGCGATGAGCGACCAATACCTGACCCTGAACCTCTGGGCCACCCATCTGTTCAGTCGCCGCCGTGGCATTGTTGCGCGCGACGATGTGCAACAACGGTTCGCCAACTTTCACCGCTTTGAGCGTGATCGGGCGCACCTGGAAGTCCTGGCTGTTAGTCAGGATCAACAGGCTGACCAGGCTTTTGCACTGCTGGCCTACCTTGTCCAGGTCGTAGCGCAACAACGGCTGGCCCTTGTCGACACGGGTGCCTTGCTTGACCAGCATCGAGAAGCCTTCGCCGTTCAGTTCAACGGTGTCGAGGCCCAGGTGCAGAAGGATTTCCGCGCCGTTGTCGGCGCGCACGGTCAGCGCGTGGCCGGTGCGGGCGACGTGGATGATCTCCCCGGCGCAGGGCGAGTACAGGGTGTCATTCAGCGGGTCGATGGCGATGCCGTCACCCATCGCGCCGCTGGCGAACACCGCGTCCGGGACTTTGGCGAGCGTGAGCACCGGGCCGCTGAGCGGGGCGCTGAGGGTCAGCTCTTTATTGTTGTTGTGCATGGCTCGGTCTCATCAGTAATTTCGCTTTCCCCTATAGGAGCTGCCGCAGGCTGCGATCTTTTGATCCTGTTTTTTTCAACGTCAAAATCAAAAGATCGCAGCCTGTGGCAGCGCCTACAGAGGTTTGCATCACTCAACGGTTTCGCGTCCGTCGACAGGGTTGTGCATCGTTCAGAAGTGGTCAGTGCGTACGGGTCACTTTGCTCAGGTGGCGCGGCTGATCCGGGTCCATGCCGCGGGCCACGGCTAAACCTGCGGCCATCACGTAGAAACTCTGGATCGCCAGGATCGGATCGAGGGCCGGGTGCTCGGCGCGGCTCAGGGTCATGTCGCGTTCAAGGATGTCGTCCGGCGCGGCCAGCAGCACGCGGGCGCCGCGTTGCCGCATCTCCGCCGCGAGGCTGATCAGACCGGCCTGTTCGGCACCGCGCGGGGCGAACACCAGCAGCGGGTAATGCTCGTCGATCAGCGCCATCGGGCCGTGACGGACTTCGGCGCTGCTGAAGGCTTCGGCCTGAATTGCCGAGGTTTCCTTGAATTTCAGCGCGGCTTCCTGAGCGATGGCAAAACCGGCGCCACGGCCAATGACCATCAGGCGTTCGCAATCGCGCAAAGCGTCGATGGCCACGCTCCAGTCCTGTTTCGCTGCTTCGCGCAGGCCTTCGGGCAAGGCGTTGTGCGCTTCCAGCAGTTCGTTGTCCTCTTTCCAGTGCGCGATCAGGCGGGCGCTGGCGCTCAGGGTGGCGATGAAACTCTTGGTCGCGGCGACGCTGCTTTCGGTGCCGGCGAGCAGCGGCAGGCTGAATTCGCAGGCCGCTTCCAGTGGTGAATCGGCGGCGTTGACCATCGACACACTGAGCGCGCCACGCTTGCGCAGCAGGCGCAGGCTGTTGACCAGATCCGGACTTTGCCCCGATTGCGAGAACGCGAACGCGACTTGACCGCTGACCTTCAACGGCGCCTGCTGCATGGTCACCACCGACATCGGCAACGACGCCACCGGCACCCCCAGTTGCTGCATGGTCAGGTAGGCGAAGTAGCTCGCCGCGTGGTCGGAACTGCCGCGCGCGACGGTCATCGCCACTTGCGGCGGCTGCCGGCGCAGACGCCCGGCGATCTCGATCATTTGCGGGTCGAGCTGTTGCAGTTGGGCTTGCACGGCCTCGAACGAGGACAGCGCCTCTTCAAGCATTTTTGAAGTCAATGTCTTCTCCTTCGACCATGACGGCGGTCAGTGTGAGTGAGCGATCCAGCCGCACGCAGTCGGCCCAGGCCCCCGGTTGCAGGCGCCCGCGTTCAGTGATGCCGAGGTAGTCGGCGGGAAATTGCGACAGGCGCTGCGAGGCCTCGGCGATCGGCAGTCCGATCTTCACCAGATTGCGCAGGGCCTGATCCATGGTCAGGGTGCTGCCGGCCAGCGTGCCGTCGGGCAGGCGCACGCCGCCCAGGCATTTGGTCACGGTGTGGCTGCCGAGCTTGTATTCACCGTCGGGCATGCCGGCGGCGGCGGTCGAATCGGTGACGCAGTACAGGCACGGGATCGAACGCAGGGCCACGCGGATCGCACCGGGATGCACGTGCAGCAAGTCCGGGATCAGCTCGGCGAATTTGGCATGGGCCAATGCGGCGCCGACGATCCCCGGCTCGCGGTGATGCAGGGGGCTCATGGCGTTGTACAAATGGGTGAAGCTGGTGGCGCCGGCATCCAGGGCGGCGACGCCTTCCTCATAGCTGCCGAGGGTGTGGCCGATTTGCATGCGGATGCCGCGGCTGCTCAGTTCACGAATCAAGCCGTCGTGACCGGCGATTTCCGGGGCGATGGTGATCACCCGGATCGGCGCCAGCGCCAGGTATTCCTCGACCTCGGCCATCAACGCGGTGTGGGCAAAGTTCGGTTGCGCGCCGAGTTTGCCGGGGTTGATGTACGGGCCTTCGAGGTGTACGCCGAGTACTCGGGCGGTGCCTTGCGGACGCTGTTCGCAGAACTCGCCGACCTCTTTCAGCACGCTGGAGATCTCGGCACTCGGCGCGGTCATGGTGGTGGCCAGCAGCGAAGTGGTGCCGAAGCGCACGTGGGTTTTGGTGATGGTTTCGAAGGCGCTGGCGCCTTCCATGATGTCTTTGCCGCCACCGCCGTGGACGTGCAGGTCGATGAATCCCGGCAGCAGGTAGGGCAGGTCATTGTCGGCCGGATCGCAGGGCACGCCTTCGATCGACACGACTTTGCCGTGTTCGTGGATCAGCCGGCCGCGAACCCAGCCGCTGGCGGTAAGGATGTTGTCTTCGGACATTTCGCTTCTCTCGTTTGGCCTGGCTGCTGATCAGCGGCGAAGCTCTGCAACAAAGTCGTAGTAGTCGTTGCGGCAATAGGTGTCGGTGACTTCGATCGGCGTGTTGTCTTCCAGGTAGCCGACCCGGGTCATCAGCAGCATGGCGGTGCCGGGGGCGATGCCGACCAGCGTGGCGAACTCGTCCGAGGCGTTGATCGCTTGAATGTGCTGCAGGGCGCGGACGATAGGTTTGCCGATGCCGTCGAGGTATTCGTAGAGTGAATCGCCGACCAGGTGCGGCTTGGGCATGATCGAGGCGGGCAGGGTGCTCATCTCGATGGCCATCACCGTGTCGTCGGCCTTGCGCAGGCGTTTCATGCGCGCGACCTTGTCGTTCGGCGACAGGCTCAGGCGGATCAGTTCTTCGTGAGTCGGCAGGGTGATTTCGCGTTCCAGCCACTGCGAGCTGGGGACGAAACCCTTGAGGCGGAGCATTTCGCTGAATCCCGAAAGGCGTGACAGCGGTTGTTCCAGACGTGGCGTGATGAACGTGCCGGAACCTTGCAAACGGCGGATCAGACCTTGATCGAGCAGCACTTCCAGCGCCTTGCGTGCGGTGACCCGCGAGATACCCAGTTGCTCGCTGAGGTTGCGCTCGGACGGCATCGCCTGCTCGGCCTTCCACTGCCCGGAATGGATGGCCGATTCCAGATTGCGCGCCAGCTGCAGGTACAGCGGCGTCGGCTGGGAGTCATCTGGGCGTAGGGCCTGGAGGTCGTTCATGTAGGTCATTTCCGACGCGAGTATAGGATTGTTGTGGCTCGCTTGTGGGGCGGAAATTAATACCACTTGAATACCATGTCAACGCGGGGAATCGAGCTGTGGCCCAATGAAATGGCGGGTTTCAAGTGTGATGTATTGAAGTGGTATTAGTGGTTGGCTGTAAAAAACAAAAGATCGCAGCCTGCGGCAGCTCCTACAGTGGGAAGTGGTATCAACCCTGTAGGCGCTGCCGCAGGCTGCGATCTTTTGATTTATTTTTTTCAGGTGACCAGTGGTCGCTGGTTAAGGGCGAATCTCGATCATCGTGCCGTCCGGCACCAGCCCCCAGACTTCACGCATGTCCATGTTGCGCATGGCGATGCAGCCGTCGGTCCAGTCCAGGGTGTGGAACAGGTCTTCGGGAGTTTCTTCCGAATCCGGGGTGCCGTGGATCATGATCATCCCGCCAGGCTCGACGCCTTCGCGGCGGGCGCGGGCCGAGTCGCTGATGTTCGGGTAGGAGATGTGCATCGCCAGATTGAATTTTTCACTGACCTTGCGCCAGTCGATCCAGTAGAAACCTTCCGGCGTGCGTTTGTCGCCTTCAATCAGTTTCGGCCCCTTTTTCGCACCCTTGCCCAGCGAGATGCGATAGGTCTTGATCGGCTTGCCGTCGGCAATCAGCTGCAATTGATGCGCCGATTTGAGCACCAGGATTTTTTCGATCATCGGGGTATTCGACGGCGTCACGGTGGTCACGAAGGAGGCTTGTGAGACCGTGACGAACGACAGGCAAAGCAGGGCAAGCAACCAGCGCATTGAAACGATTCCCCAAGAGTGACGCAATGTTAAGTGTAGGAGCTGCCGCAGGCTGCGATCTTTTGATCTTTGATTTTTTTGAGTCAGCTGATGGCAGGCTGGACCAACGGTGGAATCGATTCCGAACGAACCGTATACGCCTCGACCCGTCGATCCGCGAAGAAGCATTCTAAGGTACGTCCCACGGTGCGGAAAGCCAGCTCGTCCCAAGGAATGTCGGCTTCGTCGAATAGTTGCACTTCAAGGCTTTCGGGGCCGGCGGCAAAGTCCAGATCCGCCAGTTCGGCGCGAAAGAACACGTGCACCTGACTGATGTGCGGCACATCGATCAGCGTATAGATGCTCAGGTTGCGTACCCGGGCGCAGGCTTCTTCGGCGGTTTCGCGGATCGCGGCCTGCTCGATGGTTTCGCCGTTTTCCATGAAACCGGCGGGCAGCGTCCAGTAACCAAGGCGTGGCTCGATGGCGCGGCGGCAGAGCAGCACTTTGCTGCCCCAGGTCGCGACACAACCGGCGACGATATTGGGGTTTTGATAGTGAATGGTCTGACAGCTGTCGCAGACAAATCGCAGCCGCGAGTCGCCTTCGGGAATGCGCTGGGTCACCGGGTTGCCGCACTGGCTGCAAAATTTCATGCTGGGGTTCCTGAATGCTGCGCCTATCTTGGCGTGCAGCGGTGCCGGTCGGCAAGTTGTCGTTTCGCGACATGGCCCGGCGAGGGGCTTGGGCGGCTGCAATGATTGGTGCATGATGCAGGGTAAGGCACAGATCGAGAACACTCATGCTGGACGAGCTACTGCATAGGGTAAGCAACCACACACCGCGGACGCTGGAGACCGATAAACGTTTCCCCGAGGCCGCTGTTCTGGTGCCGATCACCCGCAGTGACGAGCCCGAGCTGGTGCTGACCCTGCGCGCCAGCGGCCTCTCGACCCACGGTGGGGAAGTGGCCTTCCCCGGTGGGCGCCGCGATCCCGAGGACCCTGACCTGATCTTCACCGCCCTGCGCGAAGCCGAGGAAGAAATCGGCCTGCCACCGGGGCTGGTCGAGGTCATCGGCCCGCTCAGCCCGCTGATCTCCCTGCATGGCATCAAGGTTACGCCGTATGTCGGGGTGATCCCCGACTTCGTCGAATACCAGGCCAACGATGCCGAAATCGCAGCGGTATTCAACGTGCCGCTGGAGTTCTTCCGTAAAGACCCGCGTGAACACACGCACCGCATCGACTATCAAGGCCGTAGCTGGTACGTGCCGAGTTATCGCTACGGCGAATTCAAGATCTGGGGTTTGACCGCTATCATGATCGTCGAGCTGATCAATCTGCTCTATGACGAACAGATCAGCCTGCACCACCCACCCAAAAGCTATATCAATACCTGAAGCCATCGCTCGAATGGCCCGTCATCGTGAGCCCTGAGGAAAACAAGATGAAATACCGCCTGGGCGACGCCCGCGTCGAAACCCACCCACAGAGCTGGGTTGCGCCCAATGCCGTGCTGGTGGGCAAGGTCAAGCTCGAAGAGGGCGCCAACGTCTGGTTCAACGCCGTGCTGCGCGGTGACAACGAGCTGATCCTGATCGGCAAGAACAGCAACGTCCAGGACGGCACGGTAATGCACACTGACATGGGCTATCCGCTGACCATCGGCACCGGCGTTACCATCGGTCACAACGCCATGCTGCATGGCTGCACCGTCGGCGACTACAGCCTGATCGGCATCAACGCGGTGATCCTCAACGGCGCGAAAATCGGCAAGAACTGCATCATCGGCGCCAATTCATTGATCGGCGAAGGCAAGGAAATCCCTGATGGCTCGCTGGTGATGGGCTCGCCGGGCAAGGTCGTGCGTGAACTCACCGAGCCGCAGAAGAAAATGCTCGAAGCCAGCGCCGCGCACTATGTGCACAACTCGCAGCGCTATGCGCGTGACCTGGTCGAGCAGGAAGAATGAGCACGCCTGAAAGACCGGTCGCCTCGCCATGCGTGAATATCTGCGCACTGGATGAAGACGATATTTGTACCGGTTGCCAGCGCACGGTCGCGGAGATCACCCGCTGGGGGCGCATGACCAATGACGAGCGGCGGGTGGTGCTGGGGTTGTGTCATGAGCGGGCGAAGGCGAGTGGGTTGGTGTGGATGATCCCTTCGAAATCGTGATCGGCTTGAGGGTGCCCTCACCCTAACCCTCTCCCGGAGGGAGAGGGGACTGACCGGGTTGATAGTTCAAGCTACATCGACCTGAACTATTGAGACGAACTCAATTTTTGAAAAGCCCCCCAATCGGCTCCCTTTCCCCCTCGCCCCCTTGGGGGAGAGGGCTGGGGTGAGGGGGTGGCTCTTGATCTGCGGGTCCAGTAACCTGTGCGCCAATCTGACAGGTCGCCACCATGATTTTCCTCATCGCCTACATCAGCAGTGTCGTGCTGATCAACTTCGCATTCTCCACCGCGCCACACCTGGACATCATCTGGTCGGCCTGGGGCGGGTTGGTGTTCGTGTTGCGCGACATGGTGCAAACCCGTTTTGGTCACGGTGCGCTCGTGGCGATGCTGGCGGCGCTGGTGTTGTCCTACGTCACTTCCGATCCATCCATCGCCCTGGCCAGCGCCACGGCGTTCGCGGTGTCGGAAATCATCGACTGGCTGGTGTTCAGCGTCACCAAACGGCCGTTGCGCGATCGCCTGTGGATCAGCTCGGCGCTGAGCATTCCCCTCGATACTTTCATCTTTTTCGGCATGATCGACCTGATGACGCCACCGGTGATCATCACCGCACTGGTCTCGAAGTTTGCCGGCGTCACTGCCGTCTGGCTGATCATGGCGTGGCGCGAGCGTAAACAGGCTGTCGCCAGCTGAGCCAAACCCTGCGGTTCATGTAAAATGCCGCGCTTTCTCCCCATGGAAAGCGCGTCTGGCGTTGCTTTCCTCGATGATCCGCTTCTTTGAGGACCTGAGATGACCCGTATCGGAACTCCATTGTCGCCGACCGCGACCCGCGTATTGCTGTGTGGCTGTGGTGAGTTGGGCAAGGAAGTGGTGATCGAGCTGCAACGCCTGGGCGTTGAAGTGATTGCCGTCGACCGTTACGCCAACGCGCCGGCCATGCAGGTTGCGCACCGCAGCCACGTGATCAACATGCTCGACGGCGCCGCGCTGCGTGCAGTCATCGAAGCCGAGAAGCCGCACTTCATCGTGCCGGAAATCGAAGCCATCGCCACCGCCACGCTGGTCGAGCTGGAAGCCGAAGGCTTCACCGTGATCCCGACCGCGCGCGCCGCGCAACTGACCATGAACCGCGAAGGCATCCGCCGTCTGGCCGCTGAAGAGCTGGACCTGCCAACCTCGCCGTACCACTTTGCCGACACCTTCGAGGACTACAGCAAAGCCGTTCAGGACCTGGGCTTCCCGTGCGTGGTCAAGCCAGTCATGAGCTCGTCGGGCAAAGGCCAGAGCCTGCTGCGCAGCGCCGATGACGTGCAGAAAGCCTGGGATTACGCGCAAGAGGGCGGTCGCGCCGGCAAAGGTCGGGTGATCATCGAAGGCTTCATCGATTTCGACTACGAAATCACCTTGCTGACCGTGCGCCACATCGGCGGCACCACGTTCTGCGCACCGGTCGGCCACCGTCAGGAGAAGGGCGACTATCAGGAATCCTGGCAGCCGCAGGCCATGAGCCCGATTGCTCTGGCTGAGTCCGAGCGCGTGGCCAAAGCCGTGACCGAGGCCCTGGGTGGTCGCGGTCTGTTCGGCGTCGAGCTGTTCATCAAGGGCGATCAGGTGTGGTTCAGCGAAGTCTCGCCACGCCCGCATGACACCGGTCTGGTGACCCTGATTTCTCAGGATCTGTCGCAGTTCGCCCTGCACGCCCGCGCCATTCTCGGCCTGCCGGTGCCGCTGATCCGTCAGTTCGGCCCGTCGGCTTCGGCAGTGATTCTGGTGGAAGGGCAGTCGACCCAGACCGCGTTCGCCAACCTGGGCGCAGCGCTGAGCGAGCCGGATACGGCGTTGCGTCTGTTCGGCAAGCCTGAAGTCAATGGTCAGCGCCGGATGGGCGTGGCGTTGGCGCGGGATGAGTCGATTGAGGCAGCGCGTGCGAAAGCGACCCGGGCGGCTCAGGCTGTTGTCGTAGAACTCTAAACCGAGTCGCGACCATCGCGGGCAAGCCCGCTCCCACAGATTTTTTGGTTGTGCACAAAATTTGTGATCAACAGAGAACCCTGTGGGAGCGGGCTTGCCCGCGATAGCGATCTATCAGGCAACCTGATTCAGATCGTTATTGCGCGTTTCCTTCAGGCACAGCACCGCGATCAAGCTAAGCACCGCTGCCGCCGACACATACCCGCCGACATAACTCAAACCACCCATCGCCACCAGTTTCTGCGCAAAGAACGGAGCCGCCGAGGCGCCGACGATCCCGCCGAGGTTGTAAGCGGCCGATGCGCCGGTATAGCGCACGTGGGTCGGAAACAGTTCCGGCAGCAGCGCGCCCATCGGGGCAAACGTCACGCCCATCAAGAACAGCTCGATGCACAGAAACAGCGCCACGCCCCAGGTCGAGCCCTGTGTCAGCAACGGCTCCATCAGGAACCCGGACAGAATTGCCAGCACGCCGCCAACGATCAGCACCGGTTTGCGCCCGTAACGGTCACTCGCCCAGGCGGACAACGGCGTTGCCGCGGCCATGAACAGCACGGCAAAACACAGCAGTCCAAGGAACGTCTCACGGGTGTAGCCGAGAGTGGACACGCCGTAGCTCAGGGAAAACACCGTCGAGATATAAAACAGCGCATAGCACACCACCATCGCCGCCGCGCCGAGCAGGGTGGGCGCCCAGTACTGGCTGAACAGCTCGACCAGCGGCACTTTCACCCGCTCCTGACGGGCAATGGCGTTGGCGAATACTGGCGTTTCATGAAGCTTGAGGCGCACGTACAGGCCGACCATCACCAGCACCGCGCTGAGCAGAAACGGAATCCGCCAGCCCCAGCTGCGGAACTGCTCGTCATCGAGGGTCATGGCCAGAGTCAGGAACAGGCCGTTGGCCGCGAGAAAGCCGATTGACGGGCCAAGCTGCGGGAACATGCCGAACCACGCCCGTTTGCCCTTGGGCGCGTTTTCCGTCGCCAGCAACGCCGCGCCACCCCATTCGCCGCCCAGGCCCAGCCCCTGACCAAAGCGTAATACGCACAATAGAATCGGTGCCCAGGCGCCAATGCTGTCGTAACCCGGCAGCACGCCAATTAACGTGGTGCACACGCCCATCAGCAACAGCGAGGCCACCAGCGTCGATTTGCGCCCGATGCGATCACCAAAGTGGCCGAACAATGCCGAGCCCAGCGGGCGGGCGAGGAAGGCGATGCCGAAGGTGAGAAATGCCGAGAGCATCTGCGCAGTGCCGGACGTCTGCGGAAAGAACACCGGCCCGATCACCAGCGCAGCGGCGGTGGCGTAAACGTAGAAGTCGTAGAACTCGATGGCGGTGCCGATGAAACTCGCCGTTGCCACGCGGGTGGCGGAGTTGGTCGGCTGGGCAGGCGCGGTGGCGCTGTAAGCGGTACTGGTCGTCATGCGGTGATCCCTGACAGTCATGGCTCCGTTGGAGCGAATTATTATGGTCGAGCACCCAGGGATGTGGGATGAGGCGCGAGCGCTGTTTCGAGTAGGAACAGTCGTCGGGGTGGTGCGGAAAATTACCGAAACCGTTGGCGTGCGGGGTAAGCACAGGGCTCGGCGGCGCTTGGGTAAGCGGCTCGATTATAGGAAGGGGGCTAACAATCAAACAAGAGCAAAAGATCGCAGCCTTCGGCAGCTCCTACAGAGTACAGAGGAACGCATTCCCAAATGTAGGAGCTGCCGAAGGCTGCGATCTTTTGATCTTTTATCTGGCCGGCACCAAAGCAGGCACCGCGCTCGTATGCCAGATCAGCACCTTGCTCACCCGGTTGTCCTCGGTCTCGAGAATCTCCAGCCGATAACGCCCGATCTTCAAACACACCGCGCTGTCCGGAATGGTCTCCAGCGCCTCGGTCACCAGGCCGTTGAGGGTCTTGGGCCCGTCGCTCGGCAAATGCCAGCCCAGGCATTTGTTCAACTCGCGGATCGACGCGGTGCCGTCGATCACCATGCGCCCGTCTTGCTGCGGATGGATGTGCGGGTTGTCGAGGCTGTGCTCGCTTTCGAATTCGCCGACGATCTCTTCGAGAATGTCTTCCAGGGTAACGATGCCCAGCACCTCGCCGTACTCGTCCACCACCATGCCCAACCGGCGCTGCTGCTTGTGGAAATTCAGCAGTTGCAGTTGCAGCGGCGTGCTTTCCGGGACGAAGTACGGTTCGTAGCTGGCGGCCAGCAGCGCTTCGCGAGTCAGTTGGCCATCGTTGAGCAGATGGCGGATCTGCCGGGTGTTGAGTACCGCTTCGACCTGGTTGATGTCGCTGTGGAACACCGGCAGGCGCGTGCGCTTGTTGTGGCGCAGTTGTTCGACGATCTCTTCGATCGAGTCGTCGAGGTTGATGCCGTCGACATCGCTGCGCGGCACCAGAATGTCATTGACCGTGATGTTGTCCAGCGCATGGATTCCTGACACCGGGTGGGTGCGAGACGGATGTTCCGGGTCGTCGTTCGGGTCGGCAGGTTCTTCGTCTTCGCTTTGCTGCACCACCTGGGCTTTGCGCGCGAAGGGGCGCAGCAGCAAACCGCTGATGCGGCTCAGCAGCCAGGCCAGCGGATAAAGAATCTTCAGCGGAACGGCCAGCAGGGTATTGCCGAACGACAGCACTGCATCCGGATAGCGCTGGGCCACGGTGCGCGGAAAGTAGTCGGCAAACACCAGCAACACGGCACCGGCGCCGAGGCAGGCGGCCCACGGGCCGTTTTCTTCGCAAAGGAAGATTGCCAGCAGTGTGGCAATGACCACCGCGAGGGCGCGGCACAGGGTGTTGCACAGGATCAGACTGTCGAGCGGGAAGCTCAGCTTCGCCAGCGGCTTATCGCTGGCGCGCGAGGCGGTGCGTTGCGCGAGCAGGTGCTGCTGCGCGATTTCGACGGCGGTAAACAGCCCCGACCATAAAATCAGCAGGACAAATACCGCGAGCATCGGCCCTATGGGCAAACCGTCCATTTATGCCGCCCGTCAGATGTGCAGGATGTATTCACGAACCAGTTTGCTGCCGAAATACGCCAACATCAGCAGGCAGAAACCGGCGAGGGTCCAGCGAATCGCCTTGTGACCGCGCCAGCCGAGGCGGTTGCGGCCCCACAGCAGCACGCTGAACACGATCCAGGCCAGGCACGCCAGCAGGGTCTTGTGCACCAGATGCTGGGCGAACAGGTTCTCGACGAACAGCCAACCGGAGATCAGCGACAGCGACAGCAGCGTCCAGCCAGCCCAGAGGAAGCCGAACAACAGGCTTTCCATGGTTTGCAGCGGCGGGAAGTTCTTGATCAGGCCCGACGGGTGCTTGTGCTTGAGCTGGTGATCCTGCACCAGCAGCAGCAAGGCCTGGAACACCGCGATGGTGAACATGCCGTAGGCGAGGATCGACAGCAGGATGTGGGCGAGGATGCCCGGCTCTTCGTCGATGATCTGTACCGTGCCGGCCGGGGCGAACTGCGCCAGCAGCACCGTCGCCGCGCCGAGCGGGAACAGCAGCACCAAGAGGTTTTCCACCGGGATCCGCGAGCAGGCCAGCAGTGTCAGGGCGATGACGGCCGCGGCGATCAGGCTGGCGGCGCTGAAGAAGTCCAGGCCCAGGCCGATCGGCGTCAGCAGGTGAGTGAGCAGGCTGGCGCTGTGGGCCAGCACGGCGAGGATGCCGAGCGTAACCAGCAGGCGCTTGTGCGCCTTGGCGCCGGAGGCCAGGCGGGTGCCCTGATAAAGGGTCGCAGCGGCATAAAGAAGCGCGGCGGCGATGGTAGTCAGCAAACTGGGTGACAAGGGGAGCATAAATCCTGTTAGGCAGGCCCGAAAGGCGCTGAGTTTGGCATAGAACCGCCACACCACGAAAGTGCGAGGTGTCCGCCCGACGCAGTCTTCGCTATAATCCGCGACCTGCCCACGCCGCAGGCTCGCCGAGCACATGTTGAATCCGGTCTGGGCCGCCATTATCCCGGTCTACACAGGGCCTGAAAGGATCGCGCAATGTTTGAAA
>Ga0153923_100282_pt1 | contig 19574 bp, 19 predicted proteins | sample TSNJ007MetaG_FD_104682 | JGI IMG/M metagenome (GOLD analysis project Ga0153923, IMG submission 104682) | Attine ant fungus gardens microbial communities from New Jersey, USA - TSNJ007 MetaG | ecosystem: Host-associated > Fungi > Mycelium > Unclassified | place: USA: New Jersey, Brendon T. Byrne...
AGTCCACGTTCATGCTCAGTGCCGCCAAAGTCGATCAATGCCCTGACGACGAAGGCTTCGAAGTGGCGTTTGCCGGTCGTTCCAACGCCGGTAAATCCAGCGCACTGAACACCCTGACTCACGCCAGCCTGGCGCGCACCTCGAAAACCCCGGGTCGCACACAGCTGTTGAACTTCTTCAAGCTAGACGATGAACGGCGTCTGGTCGACCTGCCGGGCTACGGTTATGCAAAAGTACCGATCCCGCTCAAGCAACACTGGCAGCGTCACCTCGAGGCTTACCTCGGTGGACGCGAGAGTTTGAAGGGTTTGATTCTGATGATGGACATCCGTCATCCAATGACCGACTTTGACCTGTTGATGCTCGACTGGGCGGTTGCCGCGGGTATGCCGATGCACATCCTGCTGACCAAGGCCGACAAACTGACCTACGGCGCCGCCAAGAACACGCTGCTCAAGGTGCAGTCGGAAATCCGCAAGGGCTGGGGTGATCTGGTGACGATCCAGCTGTTCTCGGCACCAAAACGCATGGGCCTGGAAGAGGCCTACACTGTGTTGGCAGGCTGGATGGAACTGGCGGACAAGGGCGCCGAAGCGGCGACCGAGGCAGAATAAGGGAATTTCAAAACTGTCTGTGGTGCTGTCAGGCAAGGCAAAAGTGCAACAAAAAAGCGGAGTTTAGGGGACCTAAATGAGCGTTTTTTGTTGCGCTTTTAACGCAGCATGGCTGCGCCACAGGCAGTTTTGAGGCAAAAAAAGCCCCGGACTTCATATGGGGAGGGAGAAGTTCCGGGGTTCAAGTTCCGAACCGCTAGGGCGGGGTTCAGATATCTGCCAACACTTAACACAACATAGGAGCATCGAAGGGCTTCACCAGCCATTCAGTATCTCTGAGTAGCGAGTTGTCAGATTAGTTCAGATTTTTTTCAAAAAGCTTTGGAATAAGCCAAAGCGCGTTTCGAAATAAGCCCGATACAGCCGTTTGCCGCGACAGTGTGTCACGGCAAACGCCCGTTCCAGACGCCTCAGTGCGCCTCATCCCAGTTGTTGCCGACGCCGACTTCCACCAGCAACGGCACGTCCAGTTTCGCCGCTTCGCTCATGTGCAGGCGGATTTCCTGGCTCACCTGATCGACCAGATCCTCGCGAACCTCCAGTACCAGTTCGTCGTGCACCTGCAGGATGACTTTGGCGTCCAGCCCGGACGATGCCAGCCAGTTATCCACCGCCACCATGGCTTTCTTGATGATGTCGGCGGCGGTGCCTTGCATCGGCGCGTTGATCGCCGTGCGCTCGGCGGCGGCGCGTTCCTGTGGCTTGTTCGAGTTGATCTCCGGCAAATACAGGCGACGACCGAAGAAGGTTTCCACATAACCTTGATCCGCAGCCTGTTTGCGGGTGCGCTCCATGTATTCGCGCACACCCGGATAACGGGCGAAGTAGGTGTCGATGTAGGCCTTGGCGGTCTTGGTGTCGACGCCGATGTCCTTGCCGAGTTTCTGCGCGCCCATGCCGTAGATCAGGCCGAAGTTGATCGCCTTGGCGCCACGGCGCTGGTCGGAGGTCACTTCATTGAGCTCGACCTTGAACACTTCGGCGGCGGTGGCGGTATGCACATCCAGATTGTTGCGGAAGGCGTTCATCAGGCCTTCGTCTTTGGACAGGTGCGCCATGATCCGCAGTTCGATCTGCGAATAGTCCGCCGCCAGCAGTTTGTAGCCCTTTGGCGCGACGAACGCCTGACGGATACGCCGGCCTTCAGCGGTACGCACCGGGATGTTCTGCAGGTTCGGATCGCTGGAAGACAAACGCCCGGTGGACGCCACAGCCTGGTGATACGAGGTGTGGATACGCCCGGTGCGCGGGTTGATCTGCTCCGGCAGGCGATCGGTGTAGGTGCTTTTCAGCTTGCTCATGGAACGGTGTTCCATCAGCACTTTCGGCAAACGGTGATCATCCTCAGCCAGTTTCGCCAGGACTTCCTCGGCGGTCGATGGTTGGCCCTTGGCGGTTTTCTTCAGCACCGGCAGGCCGAGCTTTTCGTAGAGGATCACGCCCAGCTGCTTGGGCGAGCCGAGGTTGAATTCTTCGCCGGCGATTTCAAACGCTTCGCGCTCCAGCGCGACCATCTTGTTGCCCAACTCGATGCTCTGGATGCCGAGCAGCTCAGCGTCGACAAACGCGCCTTGGCGTTCGATGCGCGCCAGCACCGGCACCAGCGGAATCTCGATGTCGGTCAGGACGCTGGCCAGGCTCGGGATCGCGCTGAGTTTGTCGAACAGGGTCTGGTGCAGGCGCAGGGTAATGTCGGCGTCTTCGGCGGCGTACGGGCCGGCCTGCTCCAGGGCGATCTGGTCGAAGGTCAGCTGCTTGGCGCCTTTGCCGGCGATGTCCTGGAAGCTCACGGTGGTGTGATCCAGGTACTTCTGCGCGAGGCTGTCCATGTCGTGGCGGGTGGCGGTGGAGTTGAGCACGTAGGACTCAAGCATGGTGTCGAAAGCGATGCCGCGCACGGTGATGCCTTCGTTCTGATCACCGCCGATGGCGCAGTTGGCCAGAATGTTCATGTCGAACTTGGCGTGCTGGCCGACCTTGAGCTTGCTCGGATCTTCCAGAATCGGCTTGAGCGCGCGCAGCACGGTGTCGCGATCCAGTTGCTCGGGCACGCCGATGTAGGAGTGGGTCAGCGGGATGTACGCCGCTTCGTTGGCCTGCACGGCGAACGACAGGCCGACCAGTTGCGCCTGTTGCGCGTCGATGCCGGTGGTTTCGGTGTCGAAGGCGAACAGCTTGGCGTTGTTCAGTTTCTCCAGCCAGACGTCGAAACGCGCCTGATCAAGGATGGTTTCATACGCTGCTTCGGTTGGAGCGGCAGGGGCTTCTTCTGCGGGGGCGCTGAACAGATCGCCAGCCGGCGCAGGCTCGGCGGCCGCGCTCAGCTCCTGGCGCTTGGCGTCACGGTCGAGATCATTCAGCCAGCTCTTGAATTCCAGCAGGGTGTACAGCTCGTAAAGCTTGGCCGGGTCTTCCGCGCCCATTTGCAGGTCGTCGAGGCCAATGTCCAACGGCACGTCGACTTTGATGGTTGCCAGTTGATAGGAGAGGAACGCCATCTCCTTGTGCTCTTCGAGCTTGGCCGGCAGAGTCTTGGCCCCGCGAATCGGCAGCGTCGGAACGATGTCGAGATTCGCGTAAAGCTCGGTGAGGCCGCCGTTGACGCCCACCAGCAGGCCGGATGCGGTCTTTGGACCGATGCCGGGAACGCCCGGAATGTTGTCGGAAGAATCGCCCATCAGCGCCAGATAATCGATGATCTGCTCGGGTGCGACGCCGAATTTCTCCTTCACGCCCTCCACGTCCATCGAGCTACCGGACATGGTGTTGACCAAGGTAATGTGGCCGTCGACCAGTTGCGCCATGTCCTTGTCGCCAGTGGAGATGATCACCGGGCGATCGGCCGCCGCGCTGCTGCGGGCCAAGGTGCCGATCACGTCGTCAGCCTCGACGCCGTCCACGCACAGCAGCGGAAAGCCGAGGGCGATCACGCTCTGGTGCAGCGGCTCGATCTGCACGCGCATGTCGTCGGGCATGCTTGGACGGTTGGCCTTGTATTCGGCGTACATCTCATCGCGAAACGTCCCGCCCTTGGCGTCGAAGACCACGGCGAACGGGCTGTCCGGGTACTGCTTGCGCAGACTCTTGAGCATGTTCAGCACACCTTTGACCGCGCCGGTCGGCAGGCCTTTGGAGGTGGTCAGCGGTGGCAGGGCATGGAAAGCGCGGTACAGGTAAGACGAACCGTCCACCAGGACGAGGGGGGCTTGGCTCATGAGCAGAATCAACCTTTTCGGCGGGCCCGGCGCTAGAATAGCGGGACCGTTGACGACAAAGGGACAAGGTTATCATGCGTACGTTAAATCGCTTGCTGCTGGTCGGTTTGATTGCTGCCTCACCATTGGCCGCGATGGCGGCGGATGATGCGCCGTCAAAGGAGCCGGAAGTTACCATCAACACGCACACCGAAGGCGACAAGGTCATTCAGGAATACAGCCGCAGCGGCTTCGTCTATGCGATCAAGGTCACGCCGAAGGGTGGCAAACCGTATTTTCTGGTGCGCGCCGATGGTTCGGACGTGAACTACATCCGTTCCGACCAGCCGGATATGCTGATTCCGTCGTGGGAAATCTTTACCTGGAAGTAAGATTCCCGACTTTTAATCGGCGCCGCTCGACAGCGGCGCCCGAACTGAGCAGTTTTTAACCATGTCTGTGTTCACCCCCCTGGCTCGGCCCGAGCTGGAAACCTTTCTCGCCCCTTACGGGCTCGGCCGTCTGCTTGATTTCCAGGGGATCGCCGCCGGCAGCGAAAACACCAATTTCTTCATCAGCCTGGAGCAGGGCGAATTCGTCCTGACCCTGGTCGAGCGCGGCCCTGTGCAGGAAATGCCGTTCTTCATCGACCTGCTCGACGTGCTGCACGAGGCGGATCTGCCGGTGCCTTACGCGCTGCGCACCACCGACGGCGTGGCTCTGCGTGAACTGAAGGGGAAACCGGCGCTGCTGCAACCGCGTCTGTCCGGCAAACACATCAAAGTTGCCAATGCCCAGCATTGTGCGCAGGTCGGCGAACTGCAGGCGCATCTGCACCTGGCGACCCAGGGCGAGCGCATGATCAAGCGCAAGACCGATCGCGGTCTGGACTGGATGCTGGAGGAGGGCACCGAGTTTCTCTCGCATCTGGCGGACGAGCCGCGTGCGCTGCTGCACAAGGCGCTGGAGGAAATCACGGCGCAGAAAGACAGAATCCTCGCGCTGCCACGGGCCAATATTCATGCTGACCTGTTCCGCGATAACGCGATGTTCGAAGGCACGCACCTGACCGGGTTGATCGACTTCTATAACGCTTGCTCGGGGCCGATGCTCTATGACGTGGCGATTGCCTTGAACGACTGGTGTTCGGATGAGGATGGGCTGATTGACGGGCCGCGTGCCCGCGCATTCCTCGGTGCCTATGCGGCGCTGCGCCCGTTCACTGCCGCCGAAGCGGAGCTATGGCCGACCATGCTGCGCGTGGCCTGTGTGCGCTTCTGGCTGTCGCGGTTGATCGCCGCCGAGCAGTTTGCCGGGCAGGACGTGCTGATTCACGATCCGAAGGAATTCGAGCAGCGCTTGGCGCAGCGGCAGCAGGTCAGCACCCCTCTGCCGTTCGCGCTTTAAATTGTGGCGAGCGAGCTTGCTCGCGCTGGGCTGCGAAGCGGCCCAAAAATTCTGGCAGTCAGCCTGATTTTTGTGAGTGCTGTGCACTCAAGCGGGAGCAAGCTTCCTCGCCACAGGTTTTGCGCTGTTACAACGATTCCAGGCATCCGGCCAGATCGTTGCCCAGCTTCTCCAGCACCTGCTCATACCCCTGAGCTGTCGCCGGCGTATAACCGCCCAGCGCATCCAGCTCCGCCAGCTTCACCGGCAGGCCAGCCACCAGGGTTTCCGCCAGGCGTGGACGCAGCGGCGGTTCGCTGAACACACAGGTCTTGCCCACTTCCTGCAGACGCTTGCGCATTGCCGCCACATGCTGCGCGCCCGGCTGCACTTCCGCCGCTACGCTGAACACGCCTGTGTGTTTCAGGCCGTAAGCGTCCTCGAAGTAATCGAAGGCTTCGTGGAACACGAAGTACGGTTTGCCTTCAATGCCGGCCAGACGCTTCTTCAAGCGCGCGTCCAGCGCATCTAGACGTTCGTCGAAGGCCTTGGCGTTGCTCTGATAGCGTTCGGCGTTGGCTGGGTCGGCAGCGCTCAAATCAGTCGCCATTTTGTCGGCAATAACCCGCGCATTGACCGGCGATAGCCACAAATGGGCATCAAGGGTGCCCGGGCGGTGATCGTGATCATGCTCGTCGGCGTCTTCGGCGTGGGAGTGGCTGTCTTCGGCAAAGCGGCGCAACTTCATGCCCGGCAGGTCCTGCACGGCGACGCTCGGCAACGTACGACCGTTCAGCACGCGCGGCAGGAAACCTTCCATGTCCGGGCCGATCCAGTACAGCAGGTCCACCGATTGCACCTTGCGCACGTCGGATGGGCGCAGCGCGTAGTTATGCGGCGACGCGCCCGGCGGCAGCAGCACTTCCGGGATGGCTACACCGTCCTGCACGGCCGCGGCAATCAACTGCAGCGGTTTGATGCTGGTGAGAACCTTGACCTCGGCCTGAGCCGAACCGATCAGCAGAATACTGGCGACAAAAGCCACAAAAACAGAAAAAAGTCGGGACACGATGACCACTCAAGGAGGCGAGAACGGGTAACATAATAACGTCTCTATCAAAACTCGTCGCCGCCCATGCCTATTACACCGATTGCCAGCCGTCCCCACGACCACTCTCATTGCGTGCACAGCGCACTGACCGAGGCCGATACCTTGTGCGCCCAGAAAGGCCTGCGCCTGACTGCGCTGCGCCGGCGGGTGCTGGAACTGGTGTGGCAGAGCCACAAGCCGCTGGGCGCCTACGACATTCTCGCGGTACTGAGCGAGCAGGACGGTCGCCGCGCCGCGCCGCCGACCGTGTACCGCGCGCTGGATTTCCTGCTGGAAAACGGCCTGGTGCACCGCATCTCCTCGCTCAACGCCTTCGTCGGTTGCGTGCATCCCGAGCATGCGCATCAGGGCCAGTTCCTGATCTGCCGCGAGTGCCACGCCGCGATCGAGCTGGAACAGAAAGCCATCAGCGACGCGATCATCCACAGCGCCAGGGATGTCGGTTTCATCGTCGAAGCGCAGACCGTCGAGGTAGTCGGCCTGTGCTCCGGTTGCCAGGGGGCTTGATGAGCAACCCGTTGATCCGTCTTGAGCAGGTCGTCGTCACCTTCGCCGGGCAGACCGTGCTGGACAACATCGAGCTGAGCGTCGAACCGGGGCAGATCGTCACCCTGATCGGTCCCAATGGCGCCGGCAAGACCACCCTGGTACGCGCCGTGCTCGGGTTGCTGAAGCCGGACAGCGGCAGCGTCTGGCGCAAGCCGAAACTGCGCGTTGGCTACATGCCGCAAAAGCTGCACGTCGATCCGACCTTGCCGCTGTCGGTACTGCGCTTCCTGCGCCTGGTGCCCGGCGTAGACCGTCCGCGTGCATTGGCGGCGCTCAAGGAAGTCGGCGCCGAACACGTCATCGACAGCCCGGTGCAAAGTGTTTCCGGTGGCGAAATGCAGCGCGTGCTGCTGGCACGTGCCTTGTTGCGCGAGCCGGAATTGTTGGTGCTCGACGAGCCGGTGCAGGGCGTGGATGTCGCCGGACAGGCCGAGCTGTACAGCCTGATCACCCGCCTGCGCGACCGTCACGGTTGCGGTGTGCTGATGGTGTCCCACGATTTGCATCTGGTGATGAGCACCACCGATCAGGTGGTGTGCCTGAACCGTCACGTCTGCTGCTCCGGGCATCCTGAGCAGGTCAGCGGTGATCCGGCGTTCGTCGAGCTGTTCGGCAAGAACGCGCCGAGTCTGGCGATCTATCACCACCATCACGACCACGCCCACGACCTGCACGGTTCAGTGGTCAAGGCGCCCGCTGCGGGCCACAACCACGTTCACGGAGACCACTGCAAGCATGGCTGATTTTCTGTTGTATGCCCTGCTTGCAGGTCTGGCGCTGGCGCTGGTGGCCGGGCCGTTGGGTTCGTTCGTGGTCTGGCGGCGCATGGCCTATTTCGGCGACACCCTGTCCCACGCCGCACTGCTGGGCGTGGCACTGGGCTTTCTGCTGGATGTCAGCCCGACCGTTGCGGTGACCGTCGGCTGCCTGTTGCTGGCGGTGTTGCTGGTGACCTTGCAACAGCGTCAGCCGCTGGCCTCCGACACGCTGTTGGGAATTCTCGCACCGAGCACGCTCTCTCTCGGGCTGGTGGTACTAAGCTTCATGCATGAAGTGCGGATCGACCTGATGGCCTACCTGTTCGGTGACCTGCTGGCGATCAGCCCGACCGACCTGGCGTGGATCCTCGGCGGCAGCGCGGCGGTGCTGGTGCTGCTGGTGACGCTGTGGCGGCCGCTGCTGGCGATCACCGTGCATGAGGAATTGGCCAGGGTCGAAGGCCTGCCAGTAGCGGGCCTGCGCATGGCGCTGATGCTGTTGATTGCGGTGGTGATCGCGGTGGCGATGAAAATCGTCGGGGTGTTGCTGATTACTTCGCTGCTGATCATCCCGGCGGCTGCGGCACAACGTCACGCCCGCTCGCCGGAGCAGATGGCCGTGGGCGCGAGCCTGCTGGGCATGCTCGCCGTGTGTGGCGGGCTGGCGCTGTCATGGTTCAAGGACACCCCGGCGGGGCCGTCGATCGTGGTGACGGCGGCCGCACTGTTTCTGCTGAGTTTTGTTCTGCCCCGTCGAGGGGTGTAGACTTGCTCGCTTTTTGCGCAATTAGAGAGTCGCAGGAATGAAGCCGTTCGCCTCCCGTTATCTGCTCCTTGTCGCATTTTCCGTGCTGCTGGGCGCCTGCCAAAGCACGCCGCCGGTGGCCGAAGCCCCCGACGCGCGGGCCACGGCCATCGCACAGCTGGAGCAAAGCCTGGCCAGCAGCGAACTGGCCACCGCCGAAGACCAGTTGGCGGCCTTGCAGACCGAAACGCCCAACGATCAATCCCTCGAGCAATACCAGCGCCAGTTGGCCGAAGCCTACCTGCGCCGCAGCCAGATCGTCTTGCAGAAAGGTGATGTGAACGCTGCTGCCACCGCGCTGAGCCGCGCCCGCGCCCTGATGCCCAAAGCCCCGGCACTGACCGGTGGCGTCAACGGCGCCATCACCGAAGCACGCAAAGCCGAGCTGGAGAAAGCCGAAGCCGCGCTGCTGGCAGCTGAAGCCAAGCCGAAAGCCAAGGTCATCGACCCGACGGCGGAAAGCACCACGGTTGCACTGAACATCAACGATAGCCGCAAACTTCGCCGCCAACTGGATGCGATCGCCGCCGATGTGGTGAATTATGAGTGCGCTGTGAGCATTCAGGCGCCGCGCACCCAGGACTATCCTTGGCTGGCGACGTTGCTGAGCAAGCGGGTGAAGAAACTGAATCCGGATTTCGAGCTGAAGATTGAAAAACAGATCCTGCGCACCGTGCCGGCGCAGATGGTTCTGATTCCGGCCAAACCCTAAAAGATCGCAGCCTCCGGCAGCTCCTACAGGTACAAGTAATCCCTGTAGGAGCTGCCGAAGGCTGCGATCTTTCGCTTTAGGCTGGAATGGCCTTGGCCTTAGGCTCCCGCGCCCAGACCCGGTGTTGCCCGATCGCCGCGAAGAACGGCTTGGTCAACCCCGGCACATCCTTGCCCTGCAGCAACCCGTCATCCGCCTCGAGCTTCAGCAGGTCCTGCAACTGTTTGGCATCGCCGTGCAGCGCAATCGCCTTCAAGTGCTTGTAGGCTTCCAGCAGGTAATGCAGCGCCACGCCATCAGCGCTCAAAGCCTTGATCGACGCCGCGCCACCCGGCACGAACACCGCATCGAAGATCACTGAAGGCATGCCTTCCATCGATGCGTCCACCGGCAGGGCTTTACCGTCGGCGGTTTTCACCGGTGCCGAAGTCGGACCCAGCAGCTTGGCGTGTGCACCTTCTGCCGCCAAGGCCTTCTTCATCGCATCAATCGCCGCACCATCGACGCCGTTAGCCGCAAGAATCGCCACTTTGCGGGTTTTGATGATTTCTGGCAGCAGGTTGGCCTGACTCAGCGCCGGTGAATGATCGAACGAGGTTTTACGCACCTCGACCGTGCCTTTGCTCGGCGCCGGCAGGCCTAGATTGGCTGCCACGCGCTTAGCCAGTTCCAGGTCAATGTTGGCGAGAATCTCGTTCACCTCACGGGCGCGGATGAACTCGCGTTCCACCTTGCCCAACTCGAAGCTGTAGGCGGCGATGATGTGCTCCTTCTCGTGCGGGCTCATGCTGTTGAAGAACAGCCGTGCTTGCGAGAAGTGATCACTGAACGACTCGCTGCGCTGGCGGATCTTGTTCGCATCGATGCGTTCCGGGTAGCTCTCGAAGCCGCCGTCTTTAGCCGCCGGCGGGGTTTCCTTCGGCCAGCCGCCATCGATCGAGTTTGGCTCATAAGACGCGCGACCCTTGTCGATCACCGTGCGGTGCTGGGCATCGCGCTGACCGTTGTGGAACGGCGCCACCGGGCGGTTGATCGGCAGCTCATGAAAGTTCGGCCCACCGAGTCGGCTGATTTGCGTATCGGTGTAGGAAAACAGCCGGCCTTGCAGCAGCGGGTCATTGGAGAAGTCGATGCCGGGCACGATGTGGCCCGGGCAGAACGCGACCTGCTCGGTCTCGGCGAAGAAGTTGTCCGGGTTGCGATTGAGGGTCATCTTGCCCAGCGGGGTGATCGGCACGATCTCTTCGGGGATTAGCTTGGTCGGGTCGAGAATGTCGAAATCGAAGTCGTGCTCGTTTTCTTCCTCGATGATCTGAACGCCCAGTTCCCATTCCGGGTAGTCGCCCATCTCGATGGCTTCCCAGAGGTCGCGACGATGGTAGTCGGTGTCTTTACCGGCGAGTTTCTGCGCCTCGTCCCACACCAGCGAGCAAGTGCCGGCGGTTGGGCGCCAGTGGAATTTGACGAAGCGCGATTTGCCCTCGGCGTTGATCAGACGGAAGGTGTGCACGCCGAAGCCCTGCATGCTGCGCAGGCTTTTCGGGATCGCCCGGTCGGACATGGCCCAGATCACCATGTGCGCCGATTCCGGTACCAGCGAGACGAAGTCCCAGAACGTGTCGTGGGCCGAGCCGCCGGTGGGGATTTCATTGTGTGGCTCGGGTTTCACCGCGTGGACGAAGTCGGGAAACTTGATCGCGTCCTGAATGAAGAACACCGGCATGTTGTTGCCGACCAGGTCGAAGTTGCCCTCGTCGGTGAAGAATTTCACCGCGAAACCGCGCACGTCACGCACGGTATCGCCGGAACCGCGCGGCCCCTGCACCGTGGAAAAACGCACGAACACGGGCGTCTTTTTCCCCGGGTCTTGCAGGAAACCGGCCTTGGTCAGCGCCGCATGGTTATCGTAGGCCTGGAAGAAACCATGCGCCCCGGTGCCGCGCGCATGCACGATGCGCTCCGGAATGCGCTCATGGTCAAAGTGCGTGATTTTCTCACGCATGATGAAGTCTTCCAGCAACGACGGCCCACGCGCGCCGACCTTGAGGGTGTTCTGGTTATCGGCGACCTTCACCCCTTGGTTGGTCCGCAGGGCCTGGCCGGTAGCGTCGGATCGGAATTTCTCCAGGCTGTCGAGTTTGGCGTTGGTGTTGGCGCGATCCTTGGTATCGGTTCCGGCCAGCTGGCTTTTGTCGGTCGTAGGTTTCTTGCTGCTCATCAGACGTAAACTCCTCGGTTGACCCCTTTTTACGGGGACTCTTGAGCGTTTCCGGGCACGGTTACCCAGGGTTTCAAGTCGCTTATCTAGTGACCAATGAGCAGGAACGGGCGTTCCTTTTTTATGACCTTTGATCTTGTTATTGCCAAATCGAAGGTTAATTGCGAAATAAATGCTAAGAACCTCTATACGGACAGGCTAAAATGCGCGCCCGGCTAACCGCTGATCCTTTTCTAACGCGCCCCACAAGGTTCGCTACGTGATCGAGTTTCAAAACGTCCACAAAACTTACCGCGTCGCCGGTAAGGACATCCCCGCCCTGCACCCGACCAGTCTTTCGATTGAAAACGGTCAGGTCTTCGGCCTGATCGGCCATTCCGGTGCGGGAAAAAGTACCCTGCTGCGTCTGATCAATCGCCTGGAAGATTCCAGCGGCGGCAAGATCATCGTCGACGGCGAAGAAGTCACCGCGCTGGACGCCAACGGCCTGCGTCGTTTCCGCCAGCAGGTCGGGATGATCTTCCAGCACTTCAACCTGCTCGCCTCCAAGACCGTGGCCGACAACGTCGCGCTGCCGCTGACCCTGGCCGGCGAACTGTCGAGCAGCGAGATCAATCAGCGCGTCGCCGAGCTGCTGGCGCGGGTCGGTCTGTCCGATCACGCCAGGAAGTATCCGGCGCAGCTGTCCGGCGGCCAGAAACAGCGCGTCGGTATCGCCCGCGCCCTGGCGACCAAGCCGAAGATCCTGCTGTGCGACGAAGCCACCAGCGCCCTCGACCCGCAGACCACCGCCTCGGTCCTGCAACTGCTGGCCGAGCTCAATCGTGAATTGAAGCTGACCATCGTCCTGATCACCCACGAGATGGATGTGATCCGTAGCGTCTGCGACCAAGTAGCAGTGATGGACGCCGGGGTGATCGTCGAGCAAGGCTCGGTGGCCGATGTGTTCCTGCATCCGCAGCACCCGACCACCAAGCGTTTCGTCCAGGAAAGCGAGCAGATCGACGAAAGCGAACAGCGCGACGACTTCGCTCACGTGCCGGGTCGCATTGTGCGTCTGACCTTCCAGGGGGAAGCGACCTACGCGCCGTTGCTCGGTACCGTGGCCCGGGAAACCGGGGTTGACTACAGCATCCTCGCCGGTCGCATCGACCGCATCAAAGACATTCCTTACGGGCAGTTGACCCTCGCCGTCACCGGTGGCGACATGGAAGCGGCGTTCGCCCGCTTCACCGCCGCTGACGTTCACATGGAGGTGCTGCGTTAATGGAAATGCTCAAGGCTTTCTTCGAAAACATCGATTGGCTGGAAATCTGGCTGGCCACCGGCGACACCATGCTGATGCTCGGCGGTTCGCTGCTGTTCACCGTGCTGCTCGGCCTGCCGCTGGGCGTGCTGCTGTTCCTCTGCAGCCCGCGTCAGTTGCTGGAAAACCGTGGCCTGTACGCAATCATGTCGCTGGCGGTGAACATCCTGCGCTCGCTGCCGTTCATCATTCTGTTGATCGTGATGATCCCGTTCACCGTGCTGATCACCGGCACCTCGCTGGGCGTGGCCGGTGCGATTCCGCCGCTGGTGGTGGGTGCGACGCCGTTCTTCGCGCGTCTGGTGGAAACCGCCCTGCGTGAAGTCGATCGCGGCATCATCGAAGCCACCCAGTCGATGGGCGCGACCACCCGGCAGATCATCATGAATGCCTTGCTGCCGGAAGCCCGTCCGGGCATCTTCGCGGCGATTACGGTGACGGCGATTACGCTTGTGTCCTACACGGCGATGGCCGGTGTGGTCGGCGCCGGTGGTCTGGGTGACCTGGCGATCCGCTTCGGCTACCAGCGTTTCCAGACTGACGTGATGATCGTCACCGTGGTGTTGCTGCTGATTCTGGTGCAAGTGCTGCAGATGGTGGGCGACCGACTGGTCGTGCATTTCTCGCGCAAATAAGCGGTTTTTGTAATCAAGAGATGAGCCGGCCATTCGCTGGCAGGCGCCACACGGGCGCTTTGAAAAGGAGTTAGCTGAATGAAAAAACTGATCGCTGCTTTCGCTGCCGTAGCCGCTTTTTCGGCCCACGCTGAAACCCTGACTGTCGCCGCCACTCCGGTGCCGCACGCGGAAATCCTCGAATTCGTGAAGCCGGCCCTGGCCAAAGAAGGCGTGGATCTGAAGGTCAAGGTCTTCACCGACTACATTCAGCCGAACGTGCAGGTGGCTGAAAAGCGCCTGGACGCCAACTTCTTCCAGCACCAGCCGTACCTCGATGAGTTCAACAAGGCCAAGGGCACCAGCCTGGTCGCGGTGACTGGCGTGCATCTGGAGCCACTGGGCGCGTACTCGAACAAGTACAAGAAGCTTGAAGATCTGCCAAGCGGCGCCAACGTGGTGATCCCGAACGATGCCACCAACGGCGGCCGTGCACTGTTGCTGCTGGCCAAGGCCGGCCTGATCACCCTGAAGGATCCGACCAACATTCTGTCGACCCCGAAAGACATCGCGCAGAACCCGAAAGACCTGAAAATCCGTGAACTGGAAGCCGCGACCATCCCGCGCGTGCTGACCCAGGTCGATCTGGCGCTGATCAACACCAACTACGCGCTGGAAGCCAAGCTCGATCCGTCCAAGGACGCGCTGGTGATCGAAGGCAATGACTCGCCGTACGTGAACATCTTGGTGTCCCGTGCGGACAACAAGGACAGCGACGCGATGCAGAAACTGGCGGCTGCGCTGCACAGCCCCGAAGTGAAGAAATTCATCACCGAGAAGTACAAAGGCGCGGTGTTGCCGGCGTTCTGATACAGATAGCTGCAATGAAAAGGGGGACGCCAATGGCGTCCCCTTTTTTTGTGGCCGAGTGTTCGGTTTTGGACCTGCTGTGTATTCGCCCCTCACCCCAGCCCTCTCCCGGAGGGAGAGGGAGCCGACCGAGGTGTCTTGCGTTGTAAATCGACCTGAAAGATTGGGTCGATTATGGATTCGGCAAAGGACTTACAGGTCGGCGTATTTCGTCAGCATCCCTCGGTCAGTCCCCTCTCCCTCCGGGAGAGGGTTAGGGTGAGGGGTGGCTTTTGATCTTGGCTATTTACGGTTGAGCATTACTGGCAGCTGCGCCACCAGTTTGGCGTTGTTCAGCGGCGCACGGATGAAGCCGCGTTGCGTGCCGTCCGGGCCGATCACCGCCAGGTTGCCACTGTGATCCACCGTGTAATTCGGCTTGCTGGTATCGGCCGGAATGAACGGAATACTCACCGCATTCGCGACTTTCTGCAGCTCTTCGATGGACTTCGGCGTCAGGCCCACGAACTGCGGATCGAAGTAGCCCAGGTACTGTTTCAACTGCTGCGGGTTGTCGCGGTTCGGGTCGACGCTGACCAGCACGATCTGCAGTTTATCCACAGCATCCTTGGGCAACTCGCTCTTGATCTGGCGCAGCTGGGCGAGGGTGGTCGGGCAGATGTCCGGGCAGAAGGTGTAGCCGAAGAACAGCAGGCTCCATTTGCCTTTCAACTCGTCGATGGCGACCGGTTGGCCGTCCTGATTGGTCATGGTCACGCCGGGCAACGTGCGGCTCTGCGGCAGCAGGATGATGCCGGCGTCAATCAGCGCGGTGGGGTCGCCCTGGCCCTTGCCACTCAATACTTTGTTGACGGTCAGTCCCAGGATCAGCGCGATCACGGCGACGAGGATGAAGACGGTTTTCTGGGTTCGAGTCATAGGTTCAACAGTAAGTAGTGGTCTACGAGCAGGGCGATGAACAACAGGAACAAGTAATAAATAGAGTACTTGAAGGTGTTGATCGCCGCGTGCGGCCGAGTGCCACGGTACAGCACCACGGCCCATTGCAGAAACCTTGCGCCCAGCGCGAGGGCGCAGATCAGGTAGAGCACGCCGCTCATGTGAATGACATACGGCAGCAGGCTCACCGCGAGCAGGGCGCAGGTGTACAGCAGAATGTGCACCTTGGTGTAGTGCTCGCCGTGGGTCACCGGCAGCATCGGGATGTCGGCCTTGGCGTATTCCTCCTTGCGATGAATCGCCAGCGCCCAGAAGTGCGGCGGGGTCCAGGCGAAGATGATCAGCACCAGCAGCAACGGTTCGGCGCTGACATGGCCGGTGGCGGCGGTCCAGCCGAGCAGCGGTGGCGCCGCGCCGGCGAGGCCGCCGATGACGATGTTCTGCGGCGTCGCGCGTTTGAGGAAACCGGTGTAGATCACCGCGTAACCCAGCAGCGAAGCGAGTGTCAGCCACGCGGTCAGCGCATTGGTGAAGGTCAGCAGCATCGCCTGCCCGAGCAGCGCCAGCACCAGCGCAAAGGTCAGCGCTGCTGCGGGTGAAACCCGGCCTTCGGCCAATGGCCGTTTGTGGGTGCGCGCCATTACCGCGTCGATACGCCGATCCACCACATGATTGACCGCCGCCGCACCGCCGGCACACAACGCAATCCCCAGGTTGCCGAACACCAGCACCGTCCACGGCACCCCGGCGCGGGTCGCGAGGAACATGCCGACCAGCGAGGTGATCAGCATCAGCACCACCACTTTCGGCTTGGTCAGCTCCAGATAGTCACGCCACAGCGCTTGCGCAGGGCGTTCGCCGATCAGAAGCGCCATGGCGTTTCTCCTTTTATCGTGATGGGCGCAGCCGAATGTTTACGCGGGCTCAGACGCCAGCGCGCCAACATCGGCTGTTTGACCCGAACCAGACTGGTGCGCGCGTGGTAATTGACCAGCACCATGGTCAGCAGCAGCGCGGCGCCTCCGGCGTTGTGCGCCACGGCCACCGGCAGCGGCAGATGAAACAGCACGTTGCTGATACCGAGGGTGATTTGTGCGGCGAGGGCGATGACGACTAGCCCGGCCAAACGTGTCATGCCGACGGCCCTGAGTTGCCAGGCCAGACCGAGCAACACCAGCGTCACCAGCAGCGCGCCAATGCGGTGAGTCAGGTGAATTGCCGTGCGCGCATCGCTGTCGAGTTGGCCGCCGAGGTAATTGGGGCCGATGTGCTGGGTCAGGTGAAAGCCGTTGGCAAAGTCCGCCGGTGGCAGCCATTGCCCGTGACAGGTCGGGAAATCGATGCAGGCCACCGCCGCGTAGTTGGAACTGACCCAACCACCCAGTGCGATCTGGCCGATCACCAGTAACAGTCCCGCCGTCGCCCAATACTGCAAACGCCTGGGAACGGTCAGCGCCGGCAGCACGCCGGACAGGCGCAGGGTCAGCAGGAACAGCAGACTCAAGGTCGCAAAACCACCGAGCAAATGCCCGGTAACCACTTGCGGCCAGAGCTTGAGCGTCACCGTCCACATGCCGAACGCCGCCTGGGCGAACACCACCGCCAGCAGAAACAGCGGCAGTTTCAGTGGCTGCCCCGGGTGACCACGATTGACCCAGGCACGCCCGGCCAGAATCGAAATCAGCAGGCCGAGGGTGCCGGCGAAGTAACGGTGGATCATCTCGTTCCAGCCCTTGTGCGCCACCACCGGCGAGTCGGGGTAATGCAGTTCGGCATGGGCCAGTTGGGCTTCGCTTTTCGGCACGCTGATAAACCCGTAGCAACCCGGCCAGTCCGGGCAGCCGAGGCCGGCATGGGTCAGGCGGGTGTAGGCGCCGAGCAGCACAACGATCAGTGCCAGCAGGGTGGCAAACAGCGCGAGGCGAAATCCAGGTTTGGCCATGACGATGCCCTTATCCGATGTTCGACAGTTTCAGCAGGTGGCGCAGGTCGTTGAGCAGATCCTTGCCCTTCACGCTCGGGTCGTAGCGCAGCACGAGGTTGCCGTGGGGGTCGATGATCCACAGTTGCGGCGTGGCCTTGTCGCCGGTGGCCTTGCTCAACGCTGCGCTGTCCAGCGGGTAGCGTTGCAGCTGCGGGTATTCACGGGTCAACTTGGCTTCGTAGTCGGCGCTCAGTGGTTGGACAGCGGCGAGGGCATGGCTGGCGCGTCCGGCATCGCGGCCGAGACCGATCTGGATCTGCCGGGCGAGGTACACCAGTTGCTGGCAGTCCACCGCGCAATCTTTCGGCGCGGTCACCAGCATCTGCCACCGCTGTTCATCGGCCTGCACGCCAAGGTCGGCGCGGGTCTGGCCATTGCCGATCAGCTCACCGTGATAGCTGCGACCTTCCGGCACCCAGAACTGCAATTTGTACATGCCGGTGGCGAGGACCATCGGGCCGACCACGCCGAGCAGAATCAGCAACAGCTGGATCCGCCCGCGACGGCGGGTAGCCGGGGTTTTTGCCTCAGACATGCTGGGTGGATTCATGGCCGTTCCCATGGTTTTTCTCCTTTGCGTTGTGCAAGCCCAAATAGACGTAGAGACCGAGCAGGGCGGTGGCCATGGCGAACCACTGCACGGCGTAACCGAGGTGTTTTTCCGGACCCATGGCCACGACCGGCCAGTCGGCCTCGTAGCTGGCAGGGCCGGGTTCTGCGCGCAGTTCGTAGGCGAAGCCGTCGCGTTCGAGGGTTTTCCACAGCTTGGCCGGCTCGACGGCGGTGACGGTTTGCGGCCAGGTGCTGCTGGCGGGGTCGGCGTGCAATTGGAAGGTTGCGCCGGGGGCGACATAGACCCAGGCGTCCAGGTTGACCGCGTCGGCGGGGGTGGAAAATTTTGGCGTTACCCGGCGATCCGGCCATGGCAGCCAGCCGCGATTGACCAGCAGCCACTGGCCGGTGGCCCGATCCTGAAACGGTTGCAGCAACTCGATGCCGACCTTGCCGTTGCGCTGACGGTTATCCAGCAACAGGGTGTGGGCGCCATCGAACTGGCCGTACAGGTGCACGCGGCGAAAGGCCGGGTCGGCGCTGTGCAGCAATTCGCTGCTGGCCATCGGCTCGGCGGCGCGGCGTTCGGCGTAACTGGCGAGCAGGGCGGTTTTCTCCGCGCCCCGGCCCAATTGCCAGAAACCCAGCGACACCAGCAGCGGCAGCAACAGCGCCACCACCACGGTCGGTATCACGCCCGGCCGAAAGCGCTTCATGGCCGCGCCACAAAGGCAGTCGTCGCGCTCGCTATACTCAACTGCATCGCCTGTCCCCCGGAGTTCTTCCCATGCTCAAGGCAGCCATTGTCGTGCTGCTGATTGCCACGGTGATCAGCCTGTTCAGCGGCCTGTTTTTCCTGGTCAAGGACGACAGCAGTTCCAATCGCCTGGTGATCGCCTTGAGTGTTCGGGTGGCACTGGCCGCTGCCACCGTCGGCTTGATTGCCTGGGGCTTCTACAGCGGCCAACTGGTATCCCACGCGCCTTGGTGATCAGTGCTCAGAGCACATAAACGAAGACGAACAAGCCGATCCACACCACATCAACGAAGTGCCAGTACCAGCTCGCGGCCTCGAAGCCGAACTGATGCTCGGCGTCGAAATGGCCCTTCATGATGCGCATCAACATCACGAACAGAATGATCGTGCCGATGGTCACGTGGGCGCCGTGGAAACCGGTAAGCATGAAGAACGTCGCGCCGTAGATGCCCGAACCCAGGGTCAGACCCAGTTCGTGGTAGGCGTGCATGTATTCCTCGGCCTGCAGGGCGAGGAAGCCGCAGCCCAATAGAACGGTGATCGCCAGCCAGATTTTCAGTGCGCCGCGATGGCCCTTCTTCAAGGCATGGTGGGCGATGGTGATGGTCACGCTGGAGCTGACCAGCAGGATCGTGTTGATCAGCGGCAGGCCCCACGGGCTGATGACTTCCTTGGGTGGTGGGAACAGCTTCGGGTCCGGGGTGTGCAGCAGCGGCCAGGTGAACTGGAAGTTCGGCCAGAGCATATGGGCGATGCCTTTCGGACCTTCGCCACCGAGAGCGGGCCCGGAGACGTGGCGCACGTAAAACAGCGCACCGAAGAAGGCGACAAAGAACATCACCTCGGAAAAGATGAACCAGCTCATGCCCCAGCGGAACGAGCGATCAAGCTGCGGACTGTACAGGCCGGCGCGACTTTCCTTGATTACCGCACCGAACCAGCCGAACAGCATGTACGCCAGCAACAGCCCGCCGACGAAAAAGATATACGGGCCGTGGGATTCCGGACGTGCAGCTTTCAGATCGTTGAACCAGGTCGCCAGGCCGTACACGGTGATGACCATGCCGAAGGTGGCGATGATCGGCCATTTGCTCTGGGCCGGGACGTAATAGTGCTCATGAGTTGCCATTTATTGTTCTCCTTATCGGGCACGCTTAACCGCCAGTGTTTGCAGCCACCGGAGGATGTCGGGCGGTGATATCGAA
>Ga0153923_100283_pt1 | contig 19526 bp, 17 predicted proteins | sample TSNJ007MetaG_FD_104682 | JGI IMG/M metagenome (GOLD analysis project Ga0153923, IMG submission 104682) | Attine ant fungus gardens microbial communities from New Jersey, USA - TSNJ007 MetaG | ecosystem: Host-associated > Fungi > Mycelium > Unclassified | place: USA: New Jersey, Brendon T. Byrne...
AATAGGGTTTTCTGTAGTCGCCTTAGCAGTTTTGATTGCTGTTACACGGCGCAAGATGTTGTTTGGTGAGCTTACAGTATCTAATCCTGCATGCGTATCGTTGGTGTGTAGAACTGTTAATGGAAAATCTTCAGCAGTACTAAAATCAATCTGTGCTACAACCGCATCATGATCGGATACCCGACCTTTCGATGGAGAGAAGTCGGCATTTAGATGGACGACATCTACTTTGGAAGAAGCCGTTAGATTTTTACTGACAAGAATATGATCCAGTACTTGAGAGTTTCCGTCATAGGTGTACGTATACTGCTCATTTAAAGGCAATGTGTCGATCAAATTGTCCAGCTCTGTACCTTTTAAAATAGTTGCAGTTTTAGTGAATTGGAAATCATTCAAATCGCCAAGAGCTACGACGTTGGCTTCAGGATTAGCAGTCAGAACCTCTTTGACAAATCCGTTTACGACCGCCGCAATTTTATGACGTTGTGTTTCACTGGACAATACCGGTGGCTGAACGTTCCCGAAAGGACCATTATCGCCGCCTTTTGAATTGAAATGGTTTGCGATCACGATCACTTTTTCGCCGCCGAAAATAAATTGTGCAGCAAGTGGTTTACGTGAACTAGCAAATGCAGCATTCGTTGGATCAATTCGTCCCGGATTGTAGGTCAGCTTGTCTGTCGCTGCATCATAAGCAACGGATTGCGTAGATGTACCTTTTTGACCGTTTACACTATCCGCAAGCTGTACTCTTGCTGGATTGTACAAGAAGCCTACGCGAATGTTTCCGCCTGGAGCACCGCCATCCTGATTGTTGACTGGAGCGATGTCTGTGTATTTATATACAGGACCGCCTGCAGTTTCAATAGCCTTAATCAGTTCGTCAGCACTTGCTTCAGTGATTCCATTATTGGTTTCACCATTGCTATCCTGCATTTCGACCACGCCGATAATGTCAGGCTTTTTCATATTATTCGTGATGGAGTCGGCAAGTTTCTGGATTTTTGTTGCTCCGACGCCTGGGTAGAAGTTCTCAATGTTGTATGAAGCGATTAATAGCTTGTCCTCATTAACCTCAAGAGTAGTTGTTTCTTGTTTAAAAGTACTTGGGGTAATGGTTGGCAGCTTACCGTTCTCCGGAATTACTTTGAAATTGCCATTGTTGTATCCGATGACCCCTGTAACATCTCCAGCGAACTTATCTCCGGTGATGACTTCTTGACCCGGATTTCCATAAGCAATGATAAGGCGCTGAGGATTGAATTGGTTATATTCTTTTAGAACTAGTCCACCAGCTGGTGTGATGACATCAGGAGTATCATTTTCTACTCTTGTAGGGATGTTATAAAGCATGGAATTTCCGCTACCACTTGTCCAGTAAGGACTAATAATCGTAGGGGTAGGGAGTTTTACAAGCATACCTTCTAACGATTCATAAAAATCTATGGCATCTTCACTAGGTTCAAAATCAGCCATGCTGTCATTATCAATGATGGAAGAAGGAATAGCTCTTCCACCTTTGCCAAGTACGATAGGTTCAGGCACAGTATAACTAGAAGAGGAATCTACTGTTAGTGATGTCATATTAATTTGAGTGGAGGTTAGATTGCTCGCACTTCCTTCGTTATACTCGGAAACGGCTCCATTAACGCGCACTAAATCTCCAACTTTAGGTTTAAGGGATGCATTTGTGCTGTAAACGAAAATACCTTCCGATGTGTTCACATTATTGTCCGGCTGAGGGTCCTGCATAAAGAAACCTCTATAAGCGCCAGTTGCGAATGTGTATCCGTATTGGGTAACGATACCTTCTACGTCAGTAACGTTCTGACCTACATACTCAGAGGCATGAGATTCTCCTTGAATATCATGTATACGAGGGAGATCAGAAGCTTTATAAGCAAAGGTATACACCTTACTTGTCTTGCCATCTGCTACGACAATTGCATTAATGGTAAGATCTTTACTAACTGTAATTGGATCTGAATAAAGCTTGCTTGCTGCTGTCGGTTCAGTTCCATCGGTCGTGTAATGAATTTGTGCTCCAAGGGTAGGGCTGGATAGGGTCACAGTACTTCCTTTAATGATGCGACCTGCACCAGGGCTCGCCATTACGGAAAAGGTTTCTTCCACCAAAGCGTTTTCGTTAAGTGGAATGAATTGATAAGTTGTATTATATTGCTCGACAACCCCAGTGATATTATCAAAGGTTGCACCCTTTACTAGTTTAGGCAGGGTTGAGAAAATTGTGAATTGTTGTCCGCCTTGACTTGCAGTCACTGTATTTCCATTTACATTATCTATAGTGACATTATTCATAGTTACCAGCTGAGCTTCATGGTTTTCTCCGTTCGCTGCAGACAAGTCGGTTGCTGTAATCAATTTAGGTGCGGGTACACCTACATCACTCGCAACGACAGAGTATTGAAGTCCGCTTTGGAGTTTGAGCTCTTGCAGGTTGCTGTAGATATCCATCTCGCCACTAACTGCAACACGATCTCCAACGTTTGCGAACTCTGGGAATCCATAAAGTACGATCCCACCGGTTCCATCCTGAATATACATTTTTGCTGCGTTAATGTGAGTTACGATACCTTCTGTTGAAATATTCTGACCTTTATTACCAAGGCGTGCTGTTGCGACGTCTGTTTTGGTCAGAATCGTGTAGTCAAAAGTTGTTATTGCGCTGTTTGGCATATTCGGTTCTGAAGCATACGCCTTAATCGTAGTGTCCTCAGTTAAGGTGATAGGCCCTGTGTAAGGTTGGAAATCAGTTGAACCACCTGATCCATAAACAGCTGAATAGACGGATGCTCCAACTGTCGGAGAGTTCAGAGAAATTTCAGTGCCTACCGGCCAGGCATTAGCGGCTGGTGAAGCTACTACGGAGCTAGCTGTCTCTGGTGCTTTACCATAACTACTATTGCGTGGACTTGCTGCTTGAACAACAAAATCCGCAACGTTGTTATCCGTATCTAGACCACGGCTATCAGCTGGTGCACCAGCTGCGGCTTTACGAATAGCGGCTGTCGCGTTGGTGAGAGCAGGGGTTGGAGTTCCCTCAACACCTGTAGCTGTACCATAGCCAACTAAATCTATCGTATTATTCGATGGGTCAACCAAGTCGACTTTACCGTTTGTCCCACTCATAGCTAGGATACCTGCGGCATCAGGAGTAGGTAGTGCAGCAGTTCCTCCTGTTCCTGCAGCCTCTTGGACGAGGTAGTATCCATTTGCAGGAATAGTTCCTGTTAATTCTGTTCCGCTGCTAAAGGTTCCAGTTGCGGAAGTATACCGAACTTTCCATCCAGTCAAAACTACTGGTTTGTTGGTAGGATTGTATAATTCAATAAAATCATTCTTAAACTCTGCTCCGCTGTTTCCACCACCGCCATAGACTTGTGAGATAACAACATTGCTATTATCCGGTGCTGCCTCGGCAGTCTGAATAGCTGGTAGCACACTGCCGACAAGCATTAACATTGCCAGTCCACTAGCCCACCATTTCCTTACTCTTGAAGAAATAATCATTTGGATAAGTATTCTCCCCTCAAATCTTTTATTAGAAACCTACTAAATCTTATCATTCAAATGTAAAATGAAAGGTTGGTTTGCATTAATATAAATTAAAGGTTCTATAAATTAAAATAAAAAAATAAAAAGTTATTGTTTTCGCATAAGAATAGGGACTGAAAATAGTGCATAAATACAATAATCCTTAAAATCTAGTGTTTATTGGATGATGAATAGTCCCATATATGAATTAATTTTTATAGTTGAATTATCAAAGGATTACAACAAATGTATTCTATACTTCTGTTAAATTTTACATTTGAATAACAATAGAGAAGGAGTTATTGGGCTCGGCTATTCGGGAGGTCTTAGAACAAAAAAATGCCCATTCAGCTTCTTGTTGAGAAGTGAATAGGCATTATTTATTTTAAATTTACTTGGATAAAACAGACTACTGTTGTGGAAGTTCTAGCCGCTCTAATCCGTCCATGTATTTGCGCAGCGCCTGAGGGATGTAGATAGAACCATCCTCTTGCTGGTGATTCTCCAGCAGCGGGATCAGAATTCTTGGCGTAGCCACTGCGGTGTTATTTAAGGTATGGCAGTATTGTAAGCGACCGTCCGCATCCCGATAACGGATGCCCGAACGGCGAGCTTGGAAATCGAGTAAATTAGAAGCCGAATGGGTCTCACCGTATGCGCCTCTGCTAGGCATCCATGTCTCGATGTCATACTGCTTATGCGTCTTCAGGGACATATCCCCTGTGCAGACAGCCATGACTCGATAGGGGAGCTCTAAGAGCTGAAGAATGTGCTCGGCATTCGCGAGGATCTCGTGAAGCATATGGTCCGAGACCCCCTCGTCATTTCGGCATAAGACGACTTGCTCGATCTTCGAGAACTGATGTACGCGGTACAACCCGCGCACATCTCGCCCCGCTGATCCAACTTCACGGCGGAAGCAAGTCGACATTCCGGCTAGTCGCATGGGTGTGTCGAGCTCTACAATCTCATCGCTGTAAAGTGAAACTAGCGACACTTCAGATGTGCCTACCAGCCAGCGATTATCTCCGCTGAGCTCGTACGTCTGATCCATCCCACCCGGGAAGAATCCGGTTCGCTCCAACGCTTCAGGGCGGACAATCACAGGAACATCCATCACGGTGAATCCGCGTGCAGTGAGCACATCTAGGGCAAGTCTTTGTACAGCGAGATGTAACATCAGGCCGGCTCCTTTGAGCACATAGCTGCGAGGACCGCCTGCTTTGACGCCACGGGGAATATCAATAATATCGTGGAGTTCACCTAGCTCCACATGATCACGAGGCGCAAAGCCGAATTCCAGCACCGCTCCGTTCAACCGCAGTTCTACATTATCGTTATCATCGTGGCCGATGGGTGTATCCTGCGACACTGGATTCGGTGCGAGCAGCATGAGCTCTCTACAGCGGCGTTCAGCCTCGTTCAGATCAGTTTCCAGGAGGTTCAGCCGATGATTGAGTTCTCGTACCTGTGCCTTGACGATCTCTCCAGCAGGGCGGTCACCCTTACGTAGTAATTGTTCAACTTCTTTAGTTAGCCCATTACGTTCGGCTCTCATTTGTTCTGTTTCTTGTCGCAGGCTTCGGCGCTTTTCATCCCATTCCAGCAATTCATCCAGTGGGAAGTCAATTCTTTTCCATGTGGCAGTGTTTCTTACAAGTTCCTGATTATCCTTGATCCAGTTCATTTCCAGCATATCGCTCGCTCCTTTTTGTTTAAAAGATAAGAAAGTGTAAGTTTCACACTTTACTTTATCCCTCTAGTTCTCGCACAAACACTTACCGTCCTTAAAAGGACGCCGAAGGTATTTATGCTTGAAAAAACGCAAAAAACGCCCTCATCCATGGGACGAGGAGCGTCAGCTCGCGGTGCCACCCAGGTTGATCGAATCTCCTTAACAGCAGGAAAGAATTCGACCCTCTTTGGTCTTCGCGGTAACGGGCGAAACCCGGTGAACTTAGGGAGTCATTATAGGCTCCGGTCGCAGACGCCTCACGGTTGGATGCCGGTCATTGGCCTGATTCTTGGATTTAATATTGTTGCTTAGTATATCGCAAGAGTGGGTTGAGCGCAAGCGTTTATGGTTTGACAATAATATCTGATCTGCGATAGGATTAATATTAATTTTAAGTATTCCTGTCGGGATAAATACTTGCAGTGTGAGCTGCTTAATGGGATGAAAGAGGTGGAGAAGTGGCTAAAATTGTTGTGATTAACGGAACGCCTTCCTTGGTATCGCGCATCAATGCAGTTATAGAGTATGCGGAGGCAAGCTTAACGGATCAGGGCTTTGAGGTTGAGCGTATTAACGTTGCAGAGCTGCCAGCGGAAGATTTGATTCATACCAAGTTTGAGAGTGATTCTATCGTCAAAGCGAACGGCCTTGTAGCCGAAGCGGATGCGGTAATCGTGGTTAGCCCGGTTTATAAAGCCTCTTATACAGGCGTGCTGAAGACCTTCTTGGATCTAGTTCCACAAAAGGGATTGGCCGGCAAAATCGTACTCCCGCTCTTCATGGGTGGCAGTCTTGCACATCTACTTACGATTGATTATGCTTTGAAACCTGTGTTGTCTGTACTCGGTGCACGTTACATTCTTGGTGGAGTGTATGCCGTGGATTCTCAGGTGGTTCGTAATGATCACGGAGTGGTAGAGCTTGCTGAGGAGCTGAAGCTGCGTCTGAATGATGCGTTAGCTGAGCTTGCAGAAGAAACTACACATCGTGTGGAACGCAAGGCTTAAGACTAAGTAGCAAGCATTCTGTTTCGAATGGATTCATACCAACTATATAAGCGTCTCATTCATACCTGATCCAAGGTGTGAAGAGACGCTTTTTGCTATAGTAAAAAGGCCATCTCACTGTGAAAGTAGAGAATGGCCTTTTTTTTATATAGGGTTCGTTATAATCCGGTCTTACAAATCGTCGAATCCGTTATCGTCGCCAACCTTACCGTAGTTACGGGATTTAGCTTCGAAGAAGTCGGTTTTGGTGGCATTAAGCGCATCATCGGAGAAAGGTTTGATCCAAGGCATGCAGTTAACGTCAACGCCTTGGTAGGCTTTTTCCATACCCATCAAGGTTAAGCGCTTGTTCGCTGTATATTTGATGTAGTCACTAAGCTCGTTAAGATCAATACCGCGGACATTAGTAAGGGTGTAGTAAGCCCAGTTGGTTTCAAGCTCTACCGCGCGGTCGATCGTACGATACACGTAATCCATGTTCTCTTTAGTGTTCAACTCAGGGAAATCTACAAGCAGCTGCTTAAATACTTCTGCGAAGAAATAGCAGTGCTGGTTCTCGTCACGTTGGATATAAGAGATCATTTGGCTGGTCGCCATCATCTTCTGGTCACGGGCCAGATTGTAGAAGAAGGCGAAGGTGCTGTAGAAGAAAATTCCTTCCAAGATGAGATCCGCTACCAGTGCATGGAAAAAGGTCTGTCTCGTAGGGTTATCACGGAACTCTTGATAAATATCAGAGATAAACTGATTGCGTTCCAGCAGGACAGGGTCTTTTTTCCAATATTCAAAAATTTCTTTCTGCTCACTTTCCGACACGATAGAGGAAAGAACATAGGAATAGGATTGGTTATGCACCACTTCTTGTTGTCCGATAATGGCAGAGATAGCTTCTAGAGAAGAGTCAGTAAAATAACGCTTCACGTCGCTTACGAACATCGTCTGCATCGAGTCTAACACGGCGAGCAGGGAGATGTTGATCTTAAATACGCGTTGCTCCTCAGCATCGAGCATAGGGAATTGTTGCGCATCTTTGGACATTGGGATTTCATCCGCGATCCAGTGATTCAGCAGCAGCACCTTGTACAGCTTGTACATATGCGGCATGCGAATATCGTTCCAGTTCAGAATACCTGAGCATTCACCGTCGATGATGCGTGTGGATTGGTTGGGTGCTTCAGTGTTAAAAATCTTTTGTAGTTGCATTTATTTTCCCTCCATTTTTTTGCGCTGGTAATTCGTCTTGTCTGATCTTTAATTAAATTAGGTTGATGAAGTAACGGAGAGAAAGTTTGGAGCTGTAGGAGCGATAGCGTTCGCCTTTATCCTCGGATTTCTACCGCGAAGACGGTATAGATCAAGAAATCTGAGGATAACAGCGACCGGAAGCCCAAACATTTCTCGCAGTTACGATTAAATCACCAAATTTTTTAAAGCAGTAAGACTCTTAGCTAGCGCAAGAATCACACTCTTCTATTGTCAAAGCACGGCTACGCACATAATAAGTTGATTTCAATCCGCCCTTCCAGGCGTTCAGATGCAGCTCAAGGAACTCGGTAGCCTTGATGTCAGGACGAACATACAGGTTGAAGCTTTGGCCTTGATCGACGTGACGCTGACGAGCAGAAGCCATGCGGATCGACCAGTTTTGGTCAATTGTAAACGCAGTTTTATAGTACCAAATCGTCTTGTCGGACAGATCCGGTGCTGGGTTAGCGATCTTGTAAGTTGTTTTCTCTTCATAGGAAAGCAATTCATACAAAGGATCAATGCTGGCTGTGGAGCCGGCAATAATCGATGTGGAGCCGTTCGGTGCAATCGCGAACATCCATGCGTTACGAACACCGTCTTTAGCCACTTCTTCTTGCAGCTCGCGCCATTGTTCAGTGGTTACATATTTACCTTCTTGTTCACCGCTAACGTAGCCACGTGAAGTAAAGTATGCACCTGTCTCCCAATCGGAACCGGCGAACTTCGGATAACGGCCTTTTTCACGGGCAAGCTCCATGCTCGACCGTACCAACAGGTAGTTGATGTGTTCATACAAATGGTTGTTATATTCTACGGCTTCATCAGATTCCCAACGAATGCCCTTGAGTGCCAATAGGTGATGCAAGCCGAATGTGCCGAGACCCACTGCGCGGTATTGGCTGTTCGTGTATTGTGCTTGCAGAACTTCAATATTATTAATGTCGATTACGTTGTCCAGCATACGTACTTGGATAGGTACAAGTCTTTCCAGCACACCAGCTGGAATCGCACGTGCCAAGTGAATCGAATTCAGGTTGCAGACTACGAAATCGCCAGGGATTTTGGAGATAACAATCCGGGTCTTGCCATCTTTGGTTACTAATTCTTCCTGTTCAATAACGGTAGCGGATTGATTCTGCATAATTTCTGTGCACAGGTTGGAAGAGAAGACCATACCTTGGTGACGGTTCGGGTTCGTCCGGTTAACCGTATCACGGTAGAACATATATGGAGTACCTGTTTCAAGCTGTGATTTCATAATCCGTTTCATGATGTCGATCGCAGGAACGGTAATACGGGACAATTCCAAATTGGCTGTAGCTTCAGCATATTTTTCACGGAAAGTGCCCTTACCAAGCTCTTCATCGTAGAAGTCTTCCAGACCAAGCGGACGACCGTTCTCATCCGTCCAGCCCATAACCTTCTTCACTTCATGAGGGCAGAAGAGGTTCCAGTGGCTGCGTGATTCAACGGCTTCCATGAACAAGTCCGGCAGGGTTACACCGTGGAATACGTCATGTGCACGCATACGCTCGTCACCATTATTTAGTTTAAGATCGAGGAAAGCGAGAATATCTTTATGGAATACATCAAGGTAGACAGCGACAGCACCTTTACGTGTTCCGAGCTGGTCTACACTGACTGCTGTATTGTTCAATTGGCGAATCCAAGGGATTACGCCGGAGCTAGTGTTCTTATGGCCACGGATATCCGAACCCCGTGCCCGTACTTTACCAAGGTAGACGCCGATACCGCCGCCCATTTTGCTAAGGCGCGCTACGTCTGTATTGGAATCAAAGATACCCTCTAGGGAATCGTCTACAGTATCAATGAAGCAGCTGGATAGCTGTCCAGCGACCTTTTTGCCGGCATTGGACATTGTAGGGGTAGCAGCTGTCATGTAGATGTTGCTCATAGCCCAGTAAGCTTCTTTTACAAGCTCAAGACGTTTCTCAGCTGGTTCACGGTGCATCAGGTACATAGCAATAATCATGTAACGTTCTTGCGGAAGCTCCATTACACGGCCGTCAAAATCATGCGCCAAATAACGGTCGGATAGCGTAAGCAGACCGATATAGTCAAACAAAAGATCGCGTGTATAATCGATACACCCACCTAGTTCGATAATTTGTTCTTTGGTGTAATGACTTAGAAGCTCTTCACGATAGATTCCTTTTTTTACGAGATCCGTAATTAGCGGGTACAGCTCACCGTAAGGCTCTTCTGGATAAGCTTTATAGCGGCGATGAACGGCTGCTTTTTTATAAAGGGTAGTCAGAAGGGCACGGGCAGCTGCAAACTTCCAAGTAGGCTCTTCTTTCGTTACAAGCTCTAAAGCACTCATGGTGAAGGCATTGCTAATTTCTTCTCCGCTTACGGAGTCACGACGCAGTTTGGAAATTACTCCCCGCAGCAATGTTTCTTTATTTAGTTGATCAAGACCTTCTAAGATACGGTCGGCGTATACGGAAAGGCGCTTCTCATCAAAAGCCAGTTGGCGATTATCTGGTTTTACTACGAATTGTGGCATGGTTATTTCATCCCTTCTTATTTTGGGTTAATTTTGAATATCAAAAATTGATATATTATAGCGCAGTAGGCTGCCACAGAAAGACCTCCGAGCCGTTCGTACTGGCCGGAATGTCGATTATGCGTTGGTTAGAGCTTCCTCGGTAAGGAAGTGTAGTATCTTTCAATTCTTCTATAAAACGTCCATCTATTAATACCTGACACTGTGTAAGTAGATTCCACTCCGGCGAACCGGGAAGGGCGGTTAGTTCCTCATACGTATAACCACTGTAAATCCAGATGGGGAAGCCTGGGAGCACGGCGCGAAGCTCATGAATGAACCCAAGTACCTCTTCTGCCGAGAAAAAAGGATCGCCGCCTGCCAGTGTTAGACCATCCAGCAAAGGGTTAGCGGCGATTTCTGCAATGATTTCATGTTGACGTTCTAAGGTGAAGGCTTCTCCATATTTAAAGTTCCATGTCTCGGGATTAAAGCATCCCGGGCAACGATGACGGCAGCCGCTGATGAAGAGGACGGCCCGCATGCCCTCTCCCTCGTTAATCGACTCCGGATAGTATCCGCAAATATTCATAGATGCTTAACGCGATCCCGTACTTCGGCTTGTTTGGCGGCATTGAAGCGGGTCTGATAGTCGCCAGTTAAATAACCTGTAACTCTGCGCAAACGACGGATGTGCACGTCATTCTCATGTGCGTTGCAGGAAGGACAGTTTGTCCCAATTACGCCTTCGTATCCGCAGCTGGAGCAGCGGTCAATCGGATGGTTAATGCTGAAGTAGCTGACCTGTTGTTCTAGTGCATATTTAATGATTTTGATAAAAGCAGATGGATTGCTGCGGGCATTGCCATTTAATTCGACATAAGAAATAGCCCCGGCATTGCAGTATTCATGGAAAGGAGCTTCCAAGCTGATCTTCTGAGCAGCACCTAGATCGTAGTATACAGGGATGTGGAAAGAGTTCGTATAATACTCACGGTCAGTTACGCCCGGAATAGAACCCAGTACCTTGCGATCAATCTTGGTGAATTTGCCGGACAGGCCCTCCGCTGGTGTTGCGAACAAGGTAATGTTGAGATTAAGTTCCTCACTTTTAAGGTCGCAATACTCCCGCATATGACGCACGATAGCCACAGCCTTGGCATGGACTTCCATATCCTCGCCATGGTGTTTGCCGTACATGGCTTTCATGCATTCCGCCATACCGATGAAGCCAAGCGACAGACTACCATGTTTCAGCAGTTCGCCTACAGAGTCTTCAGGAGCGAGATTTTCGCCGCCTTCCCAGACGCCTTCTCGCATCATGAAATCGGATGCTTTAGCTTTTTGCGCGCTTTGGATGTGAAACCGATGAAGAAGTCCTTCCAGCGCAATATCCATATAGTGATTTAGATCCTCATAGAAGCCAGCTTCGTCTGCGACGGTACGTCGGCCTGTTACTGTGCCGTGTGCCAGACCGAGACGAACCAGATTCAGTGTATTAAAGGAAAGGTTGCCCTTCCCGGAGCAATGATTACGCCCAAAACGGTCACCGAGCACTCGGGTGCGGCAGCCCATTGTAGCAAATTCCGTATCAGGATCACTTGGATCATAATACTGCAAGTTGAGCGGAGCGTCCAGATTAGCGAAGTTCGGATATAGTCTGCGTGCAGAACATTCCGCCGCTTTTAGGAACAATTCATAGTTAGGATCGCCTTGCTGTTGATTGACTCCTTGCTTGCATTTGAAGATTTGAATCGGGAACACAGGTGTTTCTCCGCTGCCAAGTCCGTTCATCGTTGCTGTTAGCAGGGAGCTGATCACAAGCTGACCTTCTGGTGAAGTACAAGTACCATAATTGATGCTGGTAAACGGAATTTGCCCACCGGATCGGCTGGACATGGTGTTGAGATTATGTACCATACTTTCAGCCGCTTGCAGGGTTTCGATTTCGGTTTCCTTTAGTGCAAAACGGAACGCTTTTGGATATAACTCCGCCAGATCGGTCCGGCTCATTGTAATCTCGCCCAAAGATTCATTAGCTTGTCCCTCATCAAAATAATCCAGACCCTTGCGGAACAGCTTAGCGAAGGATTTGGTTACATAAGGTGCCAGATCATAGTCGAGCTTATTGGCGGATACGCCGCCATATTGAGCATTTTGCTGGGATTGAAAAATAATTGCTACCAGTGACATAGCTGTCATTATGGAGTTCGGAGGACGAACACTGCCGTTGCCGGTGTTGAAGCCTTCGCGGAGAAGCTTATCAAACGGGATAAAAATGCAGTTAGTCGTTCCGATTGCGTATTGATCCAGATCATGCACATAGACGACATTGTCATCAATGGCTTGCACTAGCTGCGGCGGCATCGTAAAGTTGCGGGCGTACCATTTTGAATATTCACTGCCGAACTTGCTCATTTTACCGGAGAAACTCTCTCCGTTCAAATTGGCATTCTCGCGCAGCAGGTCCAAATCCCGGCTGTCGATAATATCGCGTCCTAAATCAATGAGCTCTTCTAAAAGAACTTCTCGTGCATTTGTTGTACCGTTAAATTGTCTCTCCAACAACGTCATTGTATAGCTCTCCTCTCAGTCTATCGTCCTATCATTAAGAAGTGGGGCCGCTTAAGCGGCCGTATATTCATTGTGATCTCATAAAAAAAGCATCCTCTAGCGAGGATGGCAGAAAATGCCCGATGCGTTATGTAAATATCCACACAGATATTTGCAGTGGTCTCTAAGAAGATGACCGCATGCGGACACCGTTCCTGTTCCTCGCAGGCACTCATAGTTGGTGTCGTCGAAACAGGCAGGTCTCCTGGCTTCCGTAGGACCTCTCAGCGCCTTCCCAAGGGGGCTCTTACCCCTCAGTGGCTTCTGCCAGGAGATCTGCCCGTCTTAAGCTTAAAAAAGCTTGTAAGGGGCATCCGGTTACAGTGGCGGGACCGCAGCGGATTTTCACCGTACTTCCCTATTAAGCTCTAATTCCGATAAAGGATCAAAGCGCCTGTCTCCACTATATTTTGTTGTCGTTAGATAAAAATAACCCAAGATGTTGTGTTTGTAAACAGTTTTTTAGAAAACCCGCGCGGGGAGCGGGTTCTTCAAAAGTACTCCACAAATGATCCACAGGCTGTCCATAAGTAATCCACAATTGATCCACAGGCATATAAAAAATGATTCATAAATTGTCCGAAAAGATGCCACAAAGAGTCCATAAATGTAGTGCAGATGACCCTAGAATTCATGTTAGAAAAAATACTTGTGGCGAAAGTCATATTTCGGAGAATTTTGGGGAAAGAAGAAGGGGCATAATAAAGCTGAGATCATTTGTGGGAGAGCGGTGGTGTTGTTACAATAGAAGGAGACACATACTTTAAAATTCCGAGGAGGTATTCTCATGCCTATTGCTGAAGTAACCGTTATTCCGATTGGGACAGGTAGTACGAGCCTTAGCAGCTATGTTGCGGATATGCAGCGAGTGCTGAAGACGGTAGAAGGGATTACTTATGAGCTTACATCCATGGGTACAATCATCGAAGGGCCTCTTCAGCGTATTTTTGCTGCAGTCGAAGCGCTGCACGAGTCTCCTTTTGCCGCAGGTGCAGAGCGTGTCTCTACCTCACTTAAAATAGACGACCGCCGCGATAAACCCTCCACTAGCCGTGGAAAGCTGGAGTCTGTGGAGCGTAAACTACAGGTGGAATAGCAGTTCGGGAGAGTAGGGAAATAGGGAGAAATAGGCTTGCGTTTCTGGCTGAAAGTTGTATAATATTTTTTGTTTGACAGAAAAATCAGCCTTAAGCTGGTGTAGCTCAGGGGTAGAGCAACGCACTCGTAATGCGTAGGCCGGGGGTTCAATTCCCTTCACCAGCATCCCAAAAAACCATATTTGGCGCGGATTCTTGAAGTTTGGGGAGTCGCGCTTTTTTGTTTCTTCTACCATTCTTCTACCGAAAGAGTGTCTTTTCCACTTGTAATGGAGTCCCCAACGACCGGGGCCAAAAGGCAAAAAACCACGTGGTGCGTGAGAGCAACATGCCTGCAGTACTCACGGAGAATTTATTTTTGGATGTGGCAACCGACGCTGCCAAACTCAAAAAAGATGTGGTTATCCAAGCAATCATTGATAGCCATGTGATCGGGATTGCAAAGTACCTAGGGCTGAAAAAGAAGGAAACAGCGAATCAGGGCAACAATGACAATACAGTGGTAGTACTCGTAAACGGCAAGAAAGAGCAAGTAAGACAGTTAACCTTACAAAGTGAACTGGAAAGTTAATTTGTCGAGCCGGAAGTTTTGGGCGCTGCTGGCCGTTACCGGCGTAACCTCTCATCATAAAATAAAGTAATACGAGCGAGGGGGAGTTTCCTGATGGATGCTTATTGCAGCTGCTTGCGCTACATGAATAGAAGAGTGCGGATTCTGACTAAAGATGGTAGACAGCACGTAGGCGTAATTACAAATGTGGACAGAAATAATGTTTACTTAAGAACGGAACATAACGGATCTGTGCACACTTCAGCTTTTTTTGGTAATCCTTTTGCTACAAATGACATCTTAACCTTGAGTTTGTTCACTCTGCTGGCTATAGCCCTTATTTAAAAAATCATAAAACCGGGAAAAACCGCCCACTGGCTTCGGCTGGTGGGTATTTTTTTGTTTTTTACGAAATGTCGGATCCCGCAACAGGCCTACTATTTTCGTTTCTTTTTTACCCAAGCACCGATACAAATCCCGCATATCTTAGTTTTGTATCCAATTAAAAAGGAGGAATTGACAAATGGGCGAAGTACGTGGAGAACGTTGTTGCGGCGTTGGTGAACGTGAACGTGAACGTGAACCTGAACGTTTTGTTGGTGGAGCCTTTACATCCACAGGGGCAATCTTAGTGCTCTTTATCCTGCTGGTCATCATTACAAAAGCTTGTATATTTTAAATTGTATTCAATTACAAAGGAGGAGTTAAAATGGGCGAATTCGCAGGAGGATATGGTGGCTTTACTTCTACCGCCGCAATTCTGGTTCTGTTTATCTTGTTGGTAATCATCTCTAAGACTTTGTTTATTTAAGTTTCAAACCTCCCAATATAGCTGCACCTTATTAAATCCGCCAGTACTCATGCTGGTGGATTTTTTTCATACATAATCAAAGACGCACCCTGTCAACCTTAAGTGGTAGGCGAGTATCCCAAATGGATTATGTTGAAATTATGCGGAAGTACCGTACCCTGCCAGTAATGGTGGGGTATTTCTTTGCGTTCAGGCAAATTTTTTTATCAGTGATATAGAGTTCATACACATAACGTTACATCCGTCTAACCTTTACTCAAGTAAAATGGCGGAATGACCCAGTCTCTCTTGTGTGATATTTGGGTGTACACCGAAGACGAGATTCGCCCCGAAGACTATACATCAATCACGTGCAGGCAGGTTGCAGTGCTTACCTTTAGGTAAGTACGTGAACTAAAAGTGCATACTTACGCGATGTCATGGTGGGAGGTATACTCAAGTCCTAAATCTGATTCAAACATGGAGGATACACCAATGAAAACACTTATTGTCGTTACGCACCCAAACATCGAAACATCCGTCGTTAATAAACGCTGGATCGAAGAACTCCGTAAATATCCAGACAAATATACGGTGCACGAGCTGTACAAAGCCTATCCCGATGAAAAAATCAACGTGGAAAAGGAACAACAGCTGATTGAAGCGCATGATAAGCTCGTCTTACAATTCCCTGTCTACTGGTTTAGTAGTCCACCTCTGCTTAAAAAGTGGCTGGACGAAGTATTTACTTACGGATGGGCATATGGCTCGAAGAGTGATAAATTAAGAAATCGAAAAATCGCATTAGCTGTAACAGCCGGAGGAAGTGCAAAAGACTTTAGTGAAGAAGGTAAACTCGGCTACGGGCTTGACCGTATTTTATCTCCCTTTGACACGACTTTTTTGTATTGCAACGCTGATTATCGTTCCTTCTATGCCATTTATGGCACGGAATCTGAGACGGTAGGAAGTACGGATTACTTAAATAAATTGGATATCAGTTCGCAAGGCTATGTTGAATTTATCGAAAATATGTAATTAGATTTGAAGCAAAAAGCAGCATTTTCATTAATGGAAATGCTGCTTTTGTCATAAGTTGTCGTTAAATCGTAAAAGGTATGGTTATCTCTTGCGCGGCTGGAACGAAGTTTTTCTCTCCCCAAGTGCACATCATATCCAGCACCGGAATAAGCGATTGGCCCTTCTCGGTCAAGGAATACTCAACTTTAGGGGGAATCTGGGGGAATTCCTCGCGCCTGACAAGACAGTCGGCTTCCAGTTCTTTCAACATAACGCTTAATGTCTTAAAAGGTATTGTACCGATACCCCGTTGCAGTTCATTGAACCGCACGATCTTGTTTTCAGAGAGATAGTAGAGAATAGTCATTTTATATTTACCACTAATAATAGACAAGGTGTAGCCAAAGCTAGTGTCCTTCTGTTGAATGCCAGACGGTATACAGATTTCATCACTCATGGGCTATTACCCTCCTTCAGAAAATATTCAACGAAAAGGCAAACGCCTGTTGTCGCTCCGTACTCAGGTCCCGACTTTATTATGTTTTACAACCTGCTATCAAGTCATCCTGTGAGAACGAATTCACTATATCATTTTGAAACAATTTGTTCAAAGCACTCGTGGCTAACTATCAATCGGTCGATTTTCTCTGTCGGCGAAGCGGGCCTCTTTGGTTGGAAATCAAAAGTGCCAAGCGGATAGCCTAAGCGACGAATTGAAGTTTTTAATGTAATTTTCATGTGAGCATCATCTTATTTTCAGGTTCAAGGTATATATTGAAGACACCAAACACCCCCCAGTGTTTTGTGGTATAAATCTCTCAGGTCTTGCCAACTCCCATGGTAAGGCCTATTTTTTTGTTCGCTAATTAAATGAGGGAGGGGGGCAGCTTCTTCGCTACTTCACTTAATCTGATACTGCTCTTCATAGCTCTTAAAAGATGAAATATCCAGACCGAGATATCTGCGCATATGAATGGCAGCTTGGGCAGCGACGATGTCGTTTAACAGCAGCATTCGTTCATGGTATCCACGACATATAAATTTGGCTTCTATCCCCGTGTTAAGTCTGTTCTGCTCATAAACCTTGATTCCCCGTTTTCTCATCTCTGAACGAACATCTCTTAGATCTGTTGTAGCAACTGCTGCGGCTGTTTCAAGAACCTCCAGATAGGGGGTAGGTGTTCGTAAATGTGCAGATAGAATGGCGGAGTCCCGTTCGAAAGCTGATAAAATCATCGGAAGCAATAAATAAGATTTGACCAGCATGTTGTCCCTGCTTTCAGCTCTATTCATGAATCTCATCACCTCTAATGGGAACGTATATTCGTATTCTACCCCGATATTCCAAAAATAATCAATGGTATTTCTAAACAGCTAGTCCAATGTGATTGAATTCACAACTAAATTAGAAAGAATAAAATATATTAAAATTGTAATAATAAAAAATAATGCTTCAGACTTATATAAAGGGAGAATTAGGATGAAAGAGGAAGGAAGTCTCCACCGTGGAATGGTATTTGGTTTGATTCTAAGTATTCCATTATGGATATCGATATTAGGTTGGATAAAGTTACTTTAAAATTGAAGGAAAACCTTTGTGTGAAGCGCCTTTAGGCGCTTTTTTTGTGCTTGCTTACGCGTATGAATATCAAAAGGAATTGATTGACAATTGTAGGAATGGAGCGCTAAACTATTATTAGTTCAAAAGTATTAAAAGTCATAGACGATTATTTAATAGGATGCTTAAAATGCTAGTTCTAATCCGCAAGTCAATACATATATTATCATGATAATAGCAAACCGCCTGAAAGGGTGGGACGCAAAGTCCAGGAGTCTAAAGTGTCTTAAATGCGCTATGACCGTCCGACTGCCATGAGAAGGGAATTCCACTTCTTTTTTGGCGGTCTTTTTTGTTGTTAGGTCCTTTAGAGTTTCTGGTAATTATTCTGATTAAATATAAATCATAGATTTAGGAGGTGTGCTTTTTGAAAAGAAGAATGAAACCGCTGCTTGCACTAGTATTAGCGGGGATTTTGACAGTAGGTAGTGGTCTTTCTGGAGGTCATTTGGTAAATGCGGCTGGGGAGGTGCTTCCCTATACTCCTACACCTGTGTTAGGTATTGCAGGGAATTTTAATACTTTTATTTTTGGGGATTTCAAACAATCTAATGATCAGGTTCATGGGCGCCTTGCGGCCAAAGGTAACATTACTTTGCAGAATTACGGCGTATCCAAGGATAATCCAGGTGGAGATGTTCTTATCGCTGGTAATGACATCAGTTTTACTAATGGGACTGTTCATGGAGCATCCGTTTATGGTGGTGTTTTTTCCAGCAACGGTGTAGATCTTAAAGAACCAGCGAGAAAAGGGACTCCTATTGATTTTGATGCTGAAGAGCAATTTCTTATTGGACGTTCTAATGAATTCTCTTCGCTTGCTACAATAGGAACTTTCAAAAAGGAATATGGGAAAATAACGATTGATGCTCCGGAACCATTTAACGTTCTTAATCTTAGTGCTGCCGATTTCGCTGGTGCTAATGGCTTACAGTTTAATATTGCAAATAGCGCCACAGTTATCATTAACGTTAGCGGAAGTTCAGTTAACATTCCAAGCTTTCAAATCTGGGGAGGTAGCCCTAACAAGGTATTATTTAATTTTTATGAAGCTAGCACTGTTGACATTGGAAGTTTAACAATAGAAGGAACTATCCTAGCTCCGCTTGCAAAAGTAACTTATAATTCCGGTGAACTGCATGGGACGCTGATTGCAAAGGGATTTGCTGGTGGAGTGCAGATGCATTGGTATCCATATGGAGGGGAAGAACCACCTCCGACACCAACGCCGACCGTGGCACCAACACCGACACCAACCGTAACACCAACACCGACACCAACCGTAACACCAACACCGACACCAACCGTGACACCAACACCGACACCAACCGTGACGCCAACACCGACGCCGATCGTGACACCAACACCGACGCCGACCGTGACGCCTACGCCGTGCGTGACACCGACACCGAAGCCAACACCAACGCCGAAGCCAACACACACACCGAAGCCAACACCAACGCCGAAGCCAACACACACACCAAAGCCAACACCGACACCGAAGCCGACACACACACCAAAGCCAACACAAACACCAACACCAACGCCGACCGTGACGCCAACACCAACGCCGACACACACACCAAAGCCAACACACACACCAAAACCAACACCAACGCCGACCGTGACGCCAACACCAACGCCGACCGTGACGCCAACACCAACGCCGACCGTGACACCAACGCCGACACCGTCGCCGGAAGTAACGCCAACGCCAACACCGTCGCCGGAAGTAACGCCAACACCGACACCGTCGTCGGAAGTGACGCCAACACCGACACCGT
>Ga0153923_100284_pt1 | contig 19492 bp, 16 predicted proteins | sample TSNJ007MetaG_FD_104682 | JGI IMG/M metagenome (GOLD analysis project Ga0153923, IMG submission 104682) | Attine ant fungus gardens microbial communities from New Jersey, USA - TSNJ007 MetaG | ecosystem: Host-associated > Fungi > Mycelium > Unclassified | place: USA: New Jersey, Brendon T. Byrne...
AAATCATTGGTTATTATATATGACTTAAATTGATTTTTTTGCGAAACCGCATTGTATTCATAAATGAATATATAGTTATTATCGTAAAGTGTTATTCCAAAATTTCTATTTTCATTGCTTTTTAAGGTTATCCAGTATGACGTTTTAAAATTGATATTTGATATAGTTGATTCTTTTAATTTCATCTGAGAAAAAGCATTCATTATTTTTTTAATTTGACTAGGGTCTGTTACAGTTATTTCCTTCTCATTTGTGCGATCCGATCTGATAATAAGTTTAATTTGTCCAACACAACCTCTTTAAATGTTGTGTTTTTTGAAAATATATACATAATCCCTAAAGCTACAATTGCAATAATAACTAAAATAGTAATAAAGTATTTACCACGCCTCTTCATTAAATGTCCCCTTTACCCTTTGTGATTATCTTTATTCATTTTGCAAGGTCTAAGTATACTTATTACGAGTCCGAGTATGATTAGTTCCGCATAACTGCCCGTTAGCTTAATAATAATTGCTGAACAGTTTCGTCCGGATGCGACAGAAAAAGACTAACTATTTATATGTTGGCCGACTTAAGTAATTCCTTATTCAACTATCGTGTCCCGTTAGTTCAATGACTTGTATGAGATCGGAACAACATGCTGCCAACGACACAAATTTCAAAATAAGTGGACTCCGCCTCTACCGGAAATTTTCTACACACTCACGCAGAAAGGCGTCTAGCGTGCGTGGCTCTCTGCCGAGTAAGCGCTTCACAGTGTCATTTGGACTTTCTGGCACCACCGTAGACATGGTTTGAATTTCCACAACGTGGTTCGCGAGCCAAGGAGGCATATGCCCGTGCTCAATTAGATTGCGGAGTAGTACTTGGGGTTCCATGTTGATGTAGCTTATCGGCCGATTAAGCAGGGCGGATAGTTGACTCGCGATCTGAGGATAGCTAAAAATCTCCGAACCAGTAAGCGTATATATTTGGCCTGTTACCTCGCGGTTGGTCAGAACTTCTGCGGCAACATCTGCGATATCGCGACAGTCAATGAAGTTACACGGTGAACCGCCCATGGAGCCGAAGAAAACATTTTGGGTTGTAATCGTTGGTGCAAGGTGCAGTAAGTTTTGCATAAACGCATAGGGGCGCAACACAGTGTGGGTGAGACCCGAATCGAACAGCGCTTTCTCGATTTCTTGATGCCAGCCCGCCACTGCCACTGGAGAGCTCTTCTCAAAGGTAGGACTGGATATTTTTACGATGTGCTTGATTCCAGCTTCGGCGGCAATCTGAATGATTGAAGTTTCCAATTCGATTTGTCTTGGACTGTTGGACATGGCAAGGAAGAGCTGGCTAGCTCCTGCAAACGCGAGGCGCAGCGATTCAGGGTCAGAAGCATCCGCCGATGCGACCTCGATAGTCGATCGGCCTTTTTCTCCGATCTGATCACGCAACTTCTCTGGCTCTCTGCTCAGGGCCCTTGCGGGTACGCCAAGATCAACCAAACGTTCCAAAAGCGCACTGCCTATCGTACCTGTTGCTCCCATAATAACTATCATTTTTTATCTTCTCCTTTAGTTGAACAATGTGTTCTGACGGCAGCACGCCATCGCCATGTCACTATCGTGCTTGCTATAAATCCAGATAACGGGAAATCGATCCAGATACGGCCGACCCAGGTCCAACGATCGATCGGAACCATAATTTCCAGTAAACCAGATGTCACCCATGCGGCGAGTAGACCTAACGAAGCCCCGGCCAAGGCGAATATCCCTACCACAACCAAGTGAGGTGCGCCGATGATCCACCGTTTATGGCCTCCTCCGTTGTGCAACCAAAGGCCAAGCATCAAAGCCACCAAGGCCGATGTTCCGCCGATTGTAGTCAATGCCGCTATTTGAAGCCCCTTGTCGGCAATGACCAATCCCCCGATTCCTGCCATTATGGCAGGAGAAACATAGGCCATAATGATTTCACGCCACAGCACGAAAGTTTTTGTATCGGAACCAGCAGCCTTGATGTCGTAATTACCTTCTGTTTTATTCGAGTATTTCATGTTGCTCATGTAGTTACTCCTTTCTTCTTTTAAATTGTTCAGCGTTTGCTTTCAGATGAATATAATTAGGAACCTAACTATATGAGAGTAAAAATGGGCTAGCTTCACTAGCCCATTCTACTCATTACTGATGTTTTCCTTTGGTTTCGGGCCTAGTTCGCCCGTAAGTGCTGAGATGCCTTGTGTAACTCGGCCTAGCAGGTCGAGAAATACGCTGCGCTCCTCGATATTGAGTAAGCCCACCATTGCTTCCAGCCGAGCGAAATGCTCCGGAGCCATTTCACGGAGCTTCTTCGCTCCTTCCTCCGTCAAAATGACTGATCTCTGACGGCCATCTTCTGAGCTTAATCGCCGAGATACTAAGCCATCTCGCTCAAGAATGTCGATAAGACCAGTCACTGTAGCACGTGTAATGCCTAGATGCTCCGCTAATTGCGAAGGCAACTCTTCTCCTTCGTTATCTTCAAGATCTGCCAATAAACGATATCGTCCTGTTGATAAACCGAATTTAGAGAAATGGATCTCCGAGGCATGTCCAAGCTTGGCTCCCGCTGCCATTAGCCTAGACGCGACGAGTATAGCCTGTGCGTCTACATCTAGGTTATAGCGATCAATCTGACGCTTGGATTGTACAAGCGTGGGGATAGCATCAATGTCATTTGTTATTTTATTATTGTTGTTCATATATATAGTATGGTTCCTAACTACTTTTGTGTCAACACATTTTTATAACACATAATGTTATACAGAACGAAAATTTAATAGATCTTTTCTATTGATTTTCCACTTAAACTTATCGAAATATCCTGCCCATTAGCTGAATACTACTCTCGTTCCACATTAAAGAAGAGATTCATATCTCCATATTATCTTGAGCTAAACTACCCGTAAATTGAAAAAAAGACTGCCATGGTGCTGGCAGCCCGTGTTTTAACGCTATAGAGTAAGGTTAATTCTTTATGAACGACTTCAGTGCTCGGGAACTCCTCAGTCGTGACAATTCCTTCAGACGTATATTAAAAAGACTACCCTTCCTGTATATCTGCAATTAATTCGCTCGCAACCTCAATCATCATCGGAATCACGGCTTCATTGATGCCGGATACGTAAATGTCCCCTTGGTAATACCTGAATGGGATCTGAGTATCATTATAGTCCCACATGAAGAAATCGCCCTCTATGGACATACTGGTCGAACCTGTCACCGTATATACTGATGTATAAGTGAAATCAGATTTGGTCGAGAAATACTGTTTGCACTCATCCAAAGATATGGTTTGCTCTAAATTTCCGTTGTCCTGTAAAACTCTTGTAATTCGATAGCGTTGACTCATTGTAATGCCTCCAAATTTCTAGTTATTTTCTCTGCTAAGTAATCATCTAAAATGGTATGAATAACATGATATGATTCTTCTGCTATTATATCATTAGAATTCTTATGACTATTGTAAGTTATTAATGCCTTCCATAACGCCCATCCTCTTGCTCTGTTCCAAGTTCCTTCATCCATATTCAATACCTTCTTGAATACCTTTCTACTGTTGTTATCAAAAAATGTCCATGCCATTGCAGCATCACACGCCGGATCTCCAACACCCAATATCCCGAAATCGATAACTGCGCAAAGCTTTCCATCCTTGATCAGTATATTTCCTGGTGCGATATCACCATGAACCCACAGAGGTTCTGAATCCCATTTAGAATCTAATGCCAATTCCCAAATTTCTAACAATATATATTCATTAAATGTATCACTAACATTCTCAATCGCATATCTAGACTCTTCATCGTATACAGCTACAGATCCACCTCTATAGAAATTATGCTTCCCAGCTAAAGGACCTCCACTAGCATCTATAGATTGTAATTCAATTAAAAATGTCCCCAAGTCTGATGCAAATTGATTTAGATCATTCAGCTTGTTGTGAGACAATGTCTCTCCCTCTAACCACTTATTAATAGACCATGGCCATGGATATGCTTCACTAGGATTACCTTTAGCTAATGGTGTAGAGATGGGTAAAGAAAGCTCTTTGCTTAAAATTGGAAGCCATATTTGTTCTTTCTCCACTTGAGGAACATAGGATGCTTCACTTGGTAACCGTACACTCATATGTTCGCCTAAATGAAAGGTTCTATTATCGTTCCCACTACATTTGACAGGCTCGATCGCTAGATCAGACCATTCGGGAAATTGTTCATGTATTAATCTTGCAACTAAATCAACGTTAATGTTTATCATTGAATTCTATCTCCAACCACCCACATTTTTTATTTACCTCAGACATTTTACCATAAACCCAAAATTCTTGTTACAAATTCATGTTAAGTTACCAGAGTTGGATACTCCTCTTAACTGTTATCCAGAATATCCCCTTTGTCCCCAACATTACCTCAACCATATCGCTATCTATCCGACCACTTCAAGGTCAAAACATATTGAATATTAAACAAAAAGAGAAACCACTTTCATATAGCGGTTTCTCTTTACTAATCATGATTTCTTCTGAGGAAAAATAAGTATAGTCGAACACAAAATGAAGTGAAATGTGTTTATTCGAGAGTGTACATTCTTCTGTGCCATAGTGCGAGTCGCTCTCCTGCGGATAAATATAGTTCTAAAGAAAACTGCGGCTCGCTTGACGGAATCCATGATTTTACGTCACAAGGATGATAAGCGGTGGAATTGCCGAGCTCCGTACCGAACATTTGATACAAGGAATCGTAATCATGCCCGATTCTCCAATTCCTTAAGAATGCGATTGTAGAATCCGTCGTTCAGCTTGTAGAACAACGTAAACACGATTACGGCTATCGTTATCACGATCATCGGAATGCACGACATCAGGAACAGGATGCCGTCCTTCGTATGTTGGGATTGAACGACATTGGGCGCGAATCCGATGAAAGCCAATGTCAACCCGACGATCAATTCTTTCGTGGCGTCGCTGAAGCTACCGACCAAAGAAGAAATGGAAATAATCGTGGAGTTGTTGCGCTCACCCGTTTTCCACTCGCCATAATCGATAATATCCGCATAGAAGATCGGCATGAGGGCGCTCGTGATGCCAAGCGCCAAATAAAGCATAATTCCGCCGACATACACGATGGGGAAGAAGGTGCCCATGATTCCTTTGGCCGCGAATAATATCGCATAGCCCACGATCAAAGTTGCCCCTGCGACCTGGAACGCCGCTTTCTTCGATAGCTTTTTCATGAGTTTCGGGAATAAGGTCATCATCAACACTTGCGACAAACCTACGGTAATTCCGAACGTGGCGAACATGCCTTCGTTGCCCATATTGTATTTAAAGAAATAGAGTGCGGTACCCATCGTGATAAATACCCCGACGTTCAAAAAGAAGTTCACGATGAGGAGGATAAGTAGCTGATCATTGCGCGACACAGCCTTAATAATGTCTCTTAGCTTCAACTGCTCAGTCGATTCAACTGTGACCCGTTCCTTGTATTTGTTAATAAAGAATAGATTGCTGACGAAAAATAGGGCGGCGAATAGAAGCCCCAACCGGAAATAACCTTGCGCTTGGGTGGCGGCAATGACAGAGATCAGCGGCAATACGGCACCAACGGTCGTGAAATCCCCCAGCACTCCACCGATCGCCGGAATGACGGAAAGTTTGCGCCTCTCTTCTACATTGCGGGTTAGAGTCGGGAACACCGAACCCAGAGCCGTGCCGAATACGGTACTGAACAAGCCCCACATCACATACACGATCGTTACGTAAACTAACAGCCGCGTCCCGGTAAATCCGGTGTTCGTGAACATTAGAACGGCGGTCGGCGGCATCAGGAGCGTGCCGCCCAGCAGCCAGGGCTTTATTTTGCCCCAGCGGCTGGGCGTGCGGTCGATGACGACGCCCATCACTGGAGCCACGCACATATTGAGTATTTTGACGGCGAAAAACAGCGAGCCGATGAAAGCTATGGGAACAAGCGTGACATCGCTGAAGAAAATCATAATGTATGAAGATACGAACCCGCCGAGCAGCCCGTTACCAAAAGCATTCATCCCGTACAACCACTTGAAGCCCAAACTTGTCTTTCCCTCCATACTGCACCTCACTCCGTTTCCTTAGGTTCGATGAATACGATGCTGAATGGTTCGCTTTCATCCGCTATACGGTCGAAGATTAACCGGCCCTTCTCGTGAACCTTGAGTCTCCTGCCGTACTCGCTTCTGCTGACTTCCAAGTCGAATGTCGTTTGGAATGCCTTCACATTCCGCAAAGCAGCCTCGTTCCATGCGCTAGGAAGATGCGGATTGCAAGTCATCGTCTTAAACCCTGTCGGCCTAATTTCAAACAAGCCTTCGGTAAAAATACGGGCATAAAGGCCGCTCTCTGCTGACAGATGACGCTGATTGCCTTCTGGATAGGCTTCGACCGAGTAAGGTACGTGCTCACCCAGCAATCGCTGCTTCGTCATATGCGTAAGATGCTTCAATGCGAGATCCGGCTCCCCTGCGGTAAACACCCCTCGGAGCGCATACAGCGTCGAACGGTCCCAGAATGTCTCCTTGCCCGCCTGCGAGCTGAGGCCATTGATGGTCCATAGTCTAGGCGAGAATAACGCCTGCAGCGTGCCAGCTTTACGCTCGTAAATCCCCATCGTAAGCGGCACGCAAATCCAAGCTCTTAGTACCTCGTTGCCTTTATAGTAGCGATAGGTTTCATAACCTTCCACCCGCCCGCCGAAATACGCTTCGATTGCTAACTTTAGCAGTTCCGCCTCTTCCGATAGCTTTCTCACGACATCTTGATTATTTCCCCCAAGCTCCTTCGCCAGCAGGGAAGCGTTGTGGAGCGCGTCATAGAGTAAGCAAGAAGTAAACAAGTTGGCCTCTCCCGATTTAAAGCGGTTCTCGAGCTCATCCGAATCGCTGCGAATAACGCCTTCCGTGGTCTTCTGCCGCAGGGAGAACTCGATCGCCCACGCTATCCCCGGCCACAGCTTTTCCGCCGTCGATCGGTCTCCGTATGCGAGACAGAACCTGGCGGCACCGTATGCGAACATCGCGGCGTCTCCGCGATCGCCCGCTCCGTTCCAGTAATCTTCCCCTTCCGCGATAATGCTCGTCACAAGCGGCTTCTTATACTCGGGGTCCATACGGTCCATATAGAGCGAATAGCAATTGATGCTCTGCTCATTGCCCGCGTCATAGCCCAAGAAGGGGAAGAACGGATTCATGTATTCGCATTGATCGTTCGTCCATAAAGCCGCGTAATAGCTTCCGCCTCCGGGTCCGTGCATAAGCCCGTTTTTCGTCCGAAAAATGCTTTCGCTGCCGCGCACCTTGGCGAAATTAAATGCGGTGTTTAGAACAGGATCTGGCGTCTCCAGCTTCAAAGATCCAAACCACTCGTCCACAAGTGCGAGTCTTGCGCGCTCCTCTTCGGCGGAATGAATTGTAAGCGCTTGCTGTTCTTTCGTTGCGGCAAACACTAAATAATAGGTCTTGCTATCCCCGGGCGCAAGGAGCAGATGGTCTCCGTTCTCTTCGCCCGTTACGAAGCTGCCTGAATCGTCTGCCACCCCCGCTCTCACCTCGTAAGCGCCTTCTACCCCCCGCTTCGGATTGGTCAAATGAAGGTAGCCTGGGGAGGTAACTTCGATGTTCATAGCGTTTCCCGTCTTATTAATGAGCGTCACTTTCTCGATCAATGCTGGACAATGTACCGTTGGCATAAGCGTTCGCACGATTTCTAGCCCCTGGTTTGTATCGGAAGCTATCTCCAGAAACCCTTTGATTCTGATCCGGCGCGGATATTCCGCGCTTACCTTGACGCCGTTGACCTTGATCCCCACGGAGACAGACAAGCAGAAGTTATGGGACAAGCTGCCTCTTGTCTCGTTCGGGATTTTACGCAGGGTCGGAAAGATGACATGGCGGCTCAGTTTTAATTCGCCTGTCTTGTTGACGCCATAAGAGATAATAGCCGAAACGTGAAATCCGCTCATTTCAAGGTGGTCGTAATGCGGAATCCGCTTATCCCCCGCTACCTCCCATACGATGCTTTCGTCTTCTCCCACCGTATGCCTAAATCCGGCATCCGCCTCCATTTTGCCTCCCGTATCGCACCAGAACGGAAATACCGGCGGCTGGTTTTTATACTCGAGTTTCCATTCGATATAACGTTTGAACGTTGTCAGCATCTTCCTCAATTCTGAGACCTCCCAGGGATTATGCACTAACTCTTGCAATAATTTGAATAATAAAGGTATACTCCATTTATCGCAGGCCATCTGGTTGATAGGCAAGCACGGATAGATAACACTATGAATACGCGGGGGTTATGGAGTGGACATTCCAACAACAAGACAACGCATACTAATAGAAGCGGAAAAACAATTTATTATGCTCGGGATTGCAAGTGCACAAATGACAGATATTGCAGCAGCTATTAATATCAATAGAAGAACTCTGTATCGTTATTTTCCCACGAAGGATGAATTAGCCTTTGAAATTGAGGTCATGGTGATGAAGCAACTTCAGGACTACCTCACATTGGATTTAGGGGACATGACAGGCAAAACCGGTTTTGAAAAAGTAACAGCTTATTTTTTTCAGGTTGATCTTGAAAACGTCAAAGAACAGATCAAGTTCACTGCCGAGTTTGACCGATATTTTCAGGGGAATTATCCTAATCCAGCGTTGGAGCAATCATTTATAGAAGCTTTAAATCCAAATCAGGACCAGCTATTTCTTTATATTCGCGATGGCGTGGCAGATGGTTCCATTCGTAATGATATGACGACCGAAGAGTTGTATCACTTTATTAGCCACAGTTTTATCTCCCTCTTCCAACGGCTAATTCTAAGAGAGAACCACTTGAAGTATGAATATTGCGACAATATTGATTTTCACAAATCATTTCAGAAAATTATACTAACCGGAATACAGCGCACATAACAATCGGAGTTTATCAACTTCGATTTCATGTGCGCTGGCATGGCTGTTATTCAATAGCTATGGAGTTAGAACCACTCTTACAACTCCGCAATACGGTGTCGCCCAGAAACTTCCGAACACGGCTTCATCGCCATTTCGAGTACGCGTCGGTACAAATTCACCTGATTCGGTCAAATATCCTTCTTCTACAGTAAGATAGTCCACAGGGGTTGATACTAGCGACATTTTCATAGCATCCAACCATCCAGGCCCTGACCCAGGAACCATAAAGAGATGGAAGTTGCCTGCCAAGTAAAATTCTTGTGGTCCGGCTTCAATAATAAGCCCGTGTCTAGGTCGTCCTGCAGTCAACTTAGGATTACGGGTATGTCTATGATCCTTGTGATCGGTCAATGGGCCCATATCGATAAAAGGCACTGCTCCGATATAGTCTTCGAATTCAAAACTCTGATTCATTTGATAATCCTCTTCTACGACGGCATGAATTTTGCCTGTCCCTTGATACCTCTGAATCAGCGGCAATAAACTCATTACACTACGGAAGCTTTCGACAAATAATACGGCATCTTCCATCAGATTGCCTTCCCCATCTAGGACGTTGTCTACGCCAAAACAGAAATAACCGATCGCGTCGTAATCAGCCAACGCCCGAAGCATATTTCGCGCATTAAGCCCGTCTGTGCCGGATTCCGGAACAAATAAAGGATTGTCAGACCGACGATAGTCTTCGCATACAACTCTGTAGTCACTATAATTAACATTGTAAATATCCGGTGCGATCAGATCCAGATTAGGCGCTGTAAATTTCCAAATATCTAATGTGTTTCTAGTAGGACCGCCAGCGGGATAGAAGCCCGGAATCGGCCAACCTGGAAATGAGATCCATGCATTAGTATACAATGGGATATTATATACTGCACGACCTGCTGCAGCGATATGATCAATATATTTGGCAATAGACCAAGCTGTGCAGAACTCGCCGCCCGCGACACCAAAAATGTCCTTCCAGCTCCCTTGTTCTTTGGAACCGTTCTTCTTCCAAGCGTCCCAGGCATGGCCCTTTCCTAGCCCCTTCACATGTTCGAAGAGTTGAGGAGCTACTGGCCCAATAAATGCGGCTTCCGCCTCAGGTCCATAATCTCTATCGCAGCCAAGAATACCCGGTTCATTCTCCACTTGCACCGCAATAATCGTCTGCGTGTCACCATCGGCTTCTTTCAGATGCTTCATCAGTGCGCAGAACGCTTTCGTATCCGCCTGCAGCGATTCCTCACCAAAAGCTGAAAGGATATTCATAGGGGCGCCGTCACTGCGAAGCACTCTAGAAAATCGCTTCTTGTCTGTCTTTACCCAGCTCGGGCAATAACGCATCTCGCCATTTTTCCAAGTTGCAAACCACAATACGATAAGGTGCAAATCATGCTTTCGGCACTCTCCCAGAAGCATGTCAACCGAAGAAAAATCAAATTCCCCCTCGTGCGTCTCAACCTTATCCCAATAAACCGGTGCTTCCAGCGTATTGCCTCCTATTGCTTTGATACCCGCAATAGCAGATGACAGTTCTTCCGCGTTATACGCGCTGGAATTTTTTGATTGACCTCCCATTGGCATAAATGGTTTTCCCTTTACTTTAAACATATAAACATCTCCCGTTCTTCTAATTAAATTAGGGTGAATCCGAATTAAACTTATGTAGATGCATCTTGAGGTTACAAATCACTTGTAGGATTAACTTTAGATGTAATTTTCTTCTCGTTGTATTTAAGAAATGCTAGTAAGGAAAATAGGGCAACTACGGCTGCAATAATAACGGATATCCTGATCCCAGAATCATGATCCGTCGATTTCCCTATCGCCAATACAGTCGGCAGGATAATGACGGATAATGCGGTGCCAAATTTCGTAAGAAACGAGCGTACGCCAAAATACAGCGCTTCCTTGTTTTCCCCACTTAAACTGGCGTCATATACGGCACAATCCGCAACGATAGCATTCGGTAATATGCCTGATATAGCCGCAGGAACCGCAGAGAGAATAACAATGGGGAGCAGCTGCAGCAAACCGCTAAATGGAAGTTTCCCCATAAACGCTATATAAATGAAAGAAGTAATAAGAAACAGAAATGAAACAATCATCAATTTCTTCTTACCGTACTTTTTACTAAGTTTGTTGACCAGCGGATAGAGTATGAAAGAGAGTACGCCAACGGCAGTCACAATCAGTCCGACATGATTTTCCTTCTGCCTCGCGAGCACCGTAATGTAGTAGACGAGGGAAGATTGGAAGAAACCGTTCGTAAACCAATAACCCAGCTCGCTTATTAAGAAATATCGGAAATCCCGATTTTTAAAAACAGCCTTAACCGACGTTTTGATACCCAAACTTGTCGCATTGGTCGAACCGTATTTCGTCTCATCAATCGTATATGCGGGTATGAGCATGAGGATGAACGCGATCATTGCAAGCGCTCCGAACGTCCACTGAATCGAGGCTGTTTTTGAAATTCCAAAGACCGTCATGACTGTCTCCCAGATACTTGGCGCAAAGGTCGCGAGTATAAGTCCTAGAAACCAGGTTACCGAAATGTATGTCGACAAATCTATGCGCTCTTCTGTGGTTCGGCCCAATTCTCCAAGGAGCGCGGTATACGGTATCACATAACAAGTAAACGCCACAAAGTAGAGGGGCAGGATGATGAAAAGCCATAAAGAATTGATCGTATGAACTTCATTTTGAAAAGGTACGATAAATATGCATACAAGTAAAAGTGCGCAAGGTAGTGCACTTCGTCTCATAAACGGCGTCCTTCTTCCAAGGCGATGCCTGCTTCTATCACTTAAATTTGCAATCCATAGGTCAGTCACTGCATTGATTAACGTAGCTAACCCCATAATGATGCCAATAATCGTAACACCCATAAAGACACTTCCTTGCGGGATCGCCACTTGAATATCGGATCCTTCAGGCGGTAAATAAAAATAGATGAGCCATGTACCGATGATTCCAGCCAGAATCGACCAACCTAACTGTCCAAGCGAGTATAAAATCTTTATTTTTCTTGGTAATTTTTCCATCATTCACCTCCCTTGTCTTATTGCCCGCCAACGCCATGCCACAGGTGTGGCATGTTTGTATTATAAAGCGCTTTCAAACATGCGTCAAGATCATTTCCACTCCTTCTGGAAATATATTTCATATCCTATCCTTAATATTCGTTGAACAAAACCGCGGGTGAATGAAATAACGAATGTTGCCATCACACTTTCCATGCTGGAGAAGGCAAAAGGGGATTAACGGCCTCTATCTCCCTTACTCAGTATCTAAATAAGCAAAAGAGAAACCCAACGTTTTAAAAAAAACGTGGGTTTCTCTACAATCTGAAAGGCTGTCCACATGGACAGCCTCTCTTGTAATGCTTAATATTCATCTAGCATTTCTTCGCCTGATCAGCCAAATATGTTGCTGCAACATAACCGAATGTCATAGAAGGACCGATTGTTGCGCCTGGACCTGGATACGTTTCACCCATCATAGAAGAGGAGCAATTACCTGTAGCGAAGAGGCCTTCAATATAACTACCATCTTCTTTCACAACACGAGCATACTCGTCTGTCAGAAGTCCGCCCTTCGTACCAATATCCCCGGGCACAACCTGAAGTGCATAGTACGGACCTACATCCATAGCAAGCATGTTAGGATTCTTAAGGGTTGGATCTCCATAGTAACGATCATACGCACTGTCGCCTCGATGAAAGTCTTCGTCAACACCATTCTCCGCGAAGCGGTTGAAGCGTTCGATTGTTGCAGTCAATTTGTCCGCTGGCACACCAATCTGCTTCGCTAGCTCAGCAGGCGTATGCGCTTTCTTCACGAAGCCGCTCTCCAGCCACTTTTGATGAAAAGGCTGTTTAGGGAACAAGGTCATGAAGATATAACGCCGCTTCGCTACTTCATTTACGATAATCCAGCAAGTAGAAGACCTCGCTTCTGGCTTATCCTTTGCATACATCGTATCTACGAATTGATGGTATGGTACGGCTTCATTCACAAAGCGTTCTCCGATTTGATTAATGCAAATGATGTTTGGAATACCACGGTCTGCTACCAAGAAGTAAGGAGTACCATCTGGCATGATTACAGTTGGCGCACCCCACACACGATCCATCAGATCAAGCTTCGCCCCTAAGCGCAAAGATACATCGATGATGTCCCCTGTTTGATCAGGAGCAGAAGAAGTCCACTCTACTTTCGTTGGACTAGGCAGATACTTCTCGCGCATTTCCTGACTACAAGAGAAACCTCCTGAAGCTAGAATAACACCATATTTCGCTTCGATCTGAATGCGCTTTCCATCCTTCTCGACAATAATGCCTATTACACGGTTGCCCTCTGTTACATAGTCAACAAATGCCGTGGATAACCATAAATCACCATTTGTTTCCAAATGAGCAGCACGCAGACGAGCAATTAGCGCGACGCCAAGAGAGGAGTAATTTGCGCCCGTTAATCGACTCTTGATAAGACGCATACCTAGCTTAACGGCTGTACGCTTACCAATCCATGTACGGGTAATCATATTCACCTTATGGAACTCGTAAGAGTTAATAACGAGACCTTTCGTAGGCAGCACATTTCTACGCATGTTCTCAAGATCCTTGCCAAGCTTCCTCAAGTCGAATATAGGGCATTCGATTGAACGCCCACGTGGTAAGCCGCCTTTTCTTTCTGGATAATAGTCCGAGTACCCAGGAACATATTGAAATAGAACTTGGCTCGTATTGTCTCTCATGAAATTTATCATTTCTGTTCCGCGTTTGATATACGCAACTTTACGAGCATCTGATACACGATTACCTACCGTTGAATCCAAATAGTCTTTGGACTTCTCATAGCTGTCATCAAGTCCTGCTTCCTTTAGAACTGGGTTGTTAGGTATCCATACTCCACCGCCAGAGAGTGCACTAGATCCGCCATACTTACTAGACTTCTCAATTATGAGTGACTTCAAGCCCTTCTTCTCTGCTGTTATTGCTGCTGCAAAGCCGCCAGAACCTGATCCTACAACAATGACATCATAGCTTGCATCCCACTTGTGATCCATGAAATTATCCCCCCCTAATTGTTATAGAAGCAAAAAGCTGTTTATCATTGCAGTTACCATTGTCGCTACCTTTCGGCAGGTTTGCCATTATCGCAATAATATTTATTTTTGATTATCGTATCATATGCTTTATTCTCTGAAATATCACTAGATTCCACTTATTTCCGTCCCAATTCTAAAGGATAACTCTACCGAGAATTTCACCCTACTTATGGTACGGTTCACCGTAACGTCTATAGAACGAAATTAAAAGGCACCCACATGGGTGCCTTTCTCTTGGACAAAAGTTCAACGAGGAGAATCATGATTATTCAAAACCACGACTTACTCAACTCCAGGTTCGCTCCTTATTCACAGCTTAGTTACTACCTCAATGAAGATACTGTATTGCGAGTCTTCGTTACTGAATAAACGGCAGAAATAAGTGCTAGAACAACCATAATACCAACCACACAAGTATTGGTCGTAACAGGGTACCGGTCAATAAGGAAAACACCTAATCCAGAACCCAAAGCTACCCCAAGATGTAAGAATGACGTGTGCCTATTTATATTTCCCTAGTTTCTTCCCTTAGCCATCCGCTCTCTTCTTCATTTAAATAAGGAGCTAGCTTCGTATATACCTCTTGATGATAATTGTTTAACCATTGCTTTTCACTCTCTGTTAACATCTCTTTATTGATACCGGCTAAATCAATTGGGCAATACGTAATTGTATCAAAATTCATAAATTGACCAAACTCTGTTTTCTCGTCTTCATCTACTATCAGCATATTTTCAATTCTAATTCCATATTTACCTTCCAGGTATATTCCCGGTTCATTCGTAATAATCATGCCTTTTTCTAAAATAACATTATTATTATTCCTTATGCTTTGTGGTCCTTCATGAACATTCAAGAAAAAACCTACCCCATGTCCTGTCCCGCATTTATAGTCCAAACCATACTGCCACATGGGTTGTCTTGCTAATACATCTAAATGAGAGCCTGTTGCTCCGTGTAAATATTTTACTGAGCTTAATGCAATAAATCCTTTTAACACCAAAGTATAATCTCTTTTTTGTTCATCGGTAAGTTTCCCCAAAACAATCGTTCGTGTAATATCTGTTGTTCCATCATAATACTGTCCGCCTGAATCTATTAAAAAAAGACCTTCATTCTTAAGCGTAAATTGCGTTTCTTTATTGGCTTTATAATGCATCATCGCAGCATGTTCTTTATATCCTGCTATCGTATCAAAGCTAGGTCCAACGTATCCTTCCTGCGCTCTTCTGAAATCTTCTAATCTTTCTTCTGCAGTAATCTCTGTAATTTCTTCTTTGTCTACAACGTTTTTTAGCCATTTTATAAATTTCACCATGGCTATACCATCTTTTATTTCACACCATTTCACATTTTTTATCTCAACTTCATTTTTAATAGCTTTTAAATGAGTCGTGATGTCAGGACTTTCAATTTTCTTTGTATTACTGTTAATGGCATTATATAATCTGCTATTTGTTTTATTCGCATCTAACATAATGGTATCTCCGCTTGAAAGATTTCCTAAGAAATTTTGTATTTCATGATTCGCTTTTAACTCGATTCCTTCAGCCTCCAGTTCTAATTTAACCAAAGGGGGAACCTTGCAAGAATCAATAAACAAATAACATTTATGTTCTGCTACGATTACATTAGCTATTACAACTGGACTGTTAGGCACATCCGCCCCTCTTATATTCAAAAGCCATGCAATGTCATCAAGGGAAGTTAAAATATAATAATTTGCTCCTTTATTTTTCATTTCTTCTCTTACTTCATTTAATTTTTCTACACGTGATTTACCTGCGTATTTTACGTCATGAGTGAATAATGATCCTTTAGGAATTTCCGGTCTATCTTCCCACAGATCACCAATTAAATCTTGATTCATTTTTAATACGATTCTCTTTGCTTTCAGATCTTTTTCCATCTTTTTAACCATATCAATTGAAAAAACATTTCCATCAAAGCCCACAATGCTTCCTTCATTAAGAACATCTGCTAGCCATTCTGAATAAGATGGTACCCCTGGATCCACCATTCTAAATAATCTAATTCCCGAGCCCTCAAGCTGCTTTTCTGCTTGAATATAGTATCTACCATCTGTCCATAACCCAGCATCCTCTAATGTAATAACTACAGTACCTGCAGACCCTGTAAATCCTGATATCCATTGTCTACTTTTCCAATGTTCTGCTACATATTCACTCTGATGTGCATCAAAACTTGGAATTATATAAGCATCCATTTGATTTTCTTTCATTAGCTGTCTTAACTTTTCGACCCTATCCCTGATATTCATTACTAATTCCTCCATTTTCCTTAAGACTAAATTCTTTATTTTCACGATCATATAGCCATGCAGCTAGTACTATACTAATTATTCCGGCTGTAAGCTTTGATATGATAAACGCTCCTAACATTTCTGGGGCTACTCCTGACACAAATCCAAATTGACCTCCAAATACAAATGCTCCACTTATTCCAAAGGCAGTACATACCACTTTTCCTTTAGGATTCATTTCCTTAAATGTTCCAAATACCAACAGATTACTAGCCAAACTTCCTAGAATGCCTGCTACTGACACTGAATTAATTCCAAATTTCTCCCCTATTTCTTTAAAACTTTTTTCAAAAATTCGATTGATAAATGCTAGCATAGGGTATGCTCCACCCAAAACAAATGCGATCTTGGCTACTACTACAGTAGATTCAGATAGTGGTGCTAATTCTGAGACAATCCTTACACCAAATATCACATCTATACCTTGTAAAAGTAATCCGATAGTACTCAAACTCATTATAAGCTTTCCAAATACATTAAAAACTTTTATAAAAACATGAGGAGCCTTTAATAATCCTACTCCTAAAATAATGGCAAAAACAAATATAGGTACCAGATTCCATACTAATATATTGATATTTATTTGTTGCCATAAGCCCGCTGCAAGACATCCTATGGGGATAGAAATAATCCCAACCAACACGCCCTTAGAAAAGTATTTCTCATCCTCTTTAGAAAGCATCCCTAACGCGACAGGTATTGAAAAACTAATTGTAGCTCCTAATGTAGATGCGATGATAATTCCTGAGAATGCCCCCATTTCCTCTGTCAATGCTAGCTCATTAGCCATTTGATAGCCCCCCATATCTACAGCTAATAATGCTGCAGGAACGATAGAAGGATCTAGATGAAAAACGCTAAAGATTGGAATAATCTCAGCGTATAAAAAATTTGTAAATATGGGGGCTAAAGAAAGTATTCCTATCATGCCAAGCCCTAAAGCTCCCATAGTCTTTATGCCTTCCTCAAATTTCCCACCCAGTTTCAAATGATTTCCGGTAATATAATCAATAGCTCCGATTACAAAAAAAGAACCAATTAAATATAATACAAATTTATCCATTGTTATGATCGCTATTGTAGATATAATTAGGCGTATTAACAGCTATAAGCTTGACCTTTTTGTTCGTATAATTAGCCCAATTGTGGGCAATATTTGAGTCCATATGAACACTGTCACCAGGATATACTTCATGCCTCTTACCATTTATGTAAACTGTTAATATACCCTCTAAAACATAAATGAACTCTTCTCCCTTATGCTTATAGGATAATATTTCTTCATCTTTCTTTTGAGGAAGAATTTCTATAAGCCTTGGAAAAAGTTGTTTGTTTTCTAAATTTGTACTTAAACTATACTTAATAAAACCACCTTCTACTGAATCCATTAGTTCTTGTTCATAACTTCTTAAAACCATATCTTTCCTTTTAAGTGGATAATCAAAAAAATGTGTTAAATGTACTTCCAAAATATCAGCTAGTTTTTCAAGTGAATCAACTGCTATGGTAGTAAGCCCCCTTTCTAATTGAGACAGAAATCCAACAGATAGTTCACTTTTTTCACTTAACTCTTTCAAAGTAATTCCTTTTTCAGTCCTCAATTTCTTTATTTCCATTCCTATATTCATCAATTCACCCCTAATTTTCATTATTGTGAATAATATAATATCTATTAGAGTAACAAGCAATATATTATGAAATAATTTCATTAATATGAAATTCATTTGATTAACGTAATCATCTATTCTCTCAAGAACAGTCCGTACAATTACATAATCTGGCACAAAAAAAGACGCTTGATCTATTAGATCTATGCGCCTAGATTGTTAAATAATAAAATACGAAAAGAGCTATCTTATTGTGCCTTACTCAACTAAATCGCTAATAACTCGAAGGAGAGTAAAGATACAGTCTGCCTACAATTTGATCAACCAACCTCAGTCTTCTGGTTAAGTCATGTTTTTTAGGTACAGATCTATATTCAAATGAGGAAAATTTTTCGAGCTTTGAGCAAGTTTTGAAACTTCCCCCTGATTTTGTTGCATTGTAAATAGTTCAATTTGGATGATTACTTTCAAAAACAACCACCTAAACCGTTGTCACAATAACGTCCTAAGTGGTTCCATTTTTAACCTCACTTACTTATGATACGGTTTCCCCCGATTCATCTTCACCACCCCTTACCTTAACCTCAAGTAAATAACTCGAAGAAACTTGAGTTGCCTAAACTTCAATCATCGCTTGATTCAAGAGAATTCTCACTCATCATCTGAGAACAACATGTTGAAATACCGATCACGATGATTCAAGAAATCTCGAGTCAAGCTATAATTTTCCGTTTCTTCGTATTGTATCGGTTCTATGGATGACTCTGAGAAATGTAATATTTGAGCATGTGGGTATGCCATAAGGATCGGAGAATGTGTCGCGATAATAAACTGAGCCTGCCCACTCTGTTCCAACTCCCAAATCAGCCTTAGAAAAGATAACTGACTCTGCGGAGACAACGCCGACTCTGGTTCATCTAACAAGTACAGCCCCTTCTTATCTAATCGATTGTTGAAAAAGGTCAAAAAGGCTTGTCCATGAGAACGTTCGTTTAAGGACTTCCCACCATATGGACCATACGCTGATCTCCCTACAAAAGGGTCTTCTGCTAACTCATCGATATAGTTGGCAAAAGCATCAAATGTTTCTGCTCGGAAATAAAAGCCACTGTTCACCTTGGGCATCCAGCTAAGCTTCATGATTGAAGCGAGCGATACATTGTCCTTTTTCTTCGAAATAACAAGATCTTTGCCCCCAATAATACTAAAACCACACTTAAGTCCGATGGATTCCAACAACGTAGATTTACCTGAACCATTTTCTCCCGTTAGAAAAGTCACATTACTCTCTAAATGTAGCGTACTTAAACTACGTAATACAGGCATTTGGAAAGGGAATTGATGTTCATCCTCAGGTGGAACGTTATCCCAATCTAGATCAATCCTCTTCAAGAATGGCATAGCTTCTCCTTTCAAATCACTTCATGATCTCACTTTGTTA
>Ga0153923_100285_pt1 | contig 19409 bp, 19 predicted proteins | sample TSNJ007MetaG_FD_104682 | JGI IMG/M metagenome (GOLD analysis project Ga0153923, IMG submission 104682) | Attine ant fungus gardens microbial communities from New Jersey, USA - TSNJ007 MetaG | ecosystem: Host-associated > Fungi > Mycelium > Unclassified | place: USA: New Jersey, Brendon T. Byrne...
GCCCCAATATATACCTTAAAGGTTCCTCCGCGAATCGCATCGATTTTATCCTTTACTTCCTGACTGCTTAACCTGTGATAGGCATCCGCTTTCCGTTCATTACGACTCTGCCGGGTTGGAAGTACACGTTCTCCTTCGCGATCTGCGCGATCCGCTACGAAGAACACATCCACACCTCGGATTTGCTTCAGTAACGAATTAGCGATTGAGCCTTTCCATAATTCCTGCCAAGCGGTCTGCTTGGAATGTCCCATAACGATCCGGGTAATATTATGTTCGATCGCGTATTTTACCAACAGATGTGGGATCTCCCGCTTCGAGCGAAAGGTGATCTCCTCCATAGAGGCACCAATCTTCTCGGTCAGCTTCCAGAGGGAACGCTTAAATGTAGCTGCTTCCTTAGAAAGGGTGAGATCCTGCTTCCAGAATGACACTACTGAAAGATCCCCATTTAACCGCTTGGCGATCTGCTGTCCACGTCGGATGTGGATCGAGCCATTCCAATAATACTGTGCGGAGACCAGCACCTTCTCTGCGATCCCCGACGCTCCCTGCAGCCCTTGTTCTTCCCGGTGTTTCTCCAGCGAGTCATTAACATCCTCAGCGACCATCCGAAGTGCCAGCTCCCGCAGCTTGCTTAAATTACCCTTATTAAAAAGCGATCTCTGCTGGCGTTTACCTAAATGGCCATCGGACAAGCGCTGAAGTATTTTTTCAGGGGTCACATCAATTAGAACGATATCATCGGCAAGGGTAAGCACCTCGGCGGGAAGAGAATGCTCTACCTCAATCCCGGTCCATTTCCGTGCCAGATCCGCAGCACCTTCTAGTTCGTACACGTTTACAGTTGTGATGACACTAATCCCATTGCTCAATAAGTATTTGATATCGTCCAGTCTTCCAGATCTCTCCGCACCCTCGCGATTCTGGTGGGCCAAGCCATCGGTTAGCACAACTTCTGGATTACGTGCCACAATAGCTTCTACATCAAGATCCTTCTTCTCTATATCTTTCTGAAACCAATGAATACTTGGTATCCGTTCCAAATCGCCCAGCTGATCCTTAGTTTCTGGACTCTGATTCGTCGAAACCGCACAGATCACAACATCAATTCCCTGTGCTTTTAGCGCCTGGCCCTCACGCAGCATCTGATACGTTTTGCCCGACCCACTGACCGGACCGATATAGATCTTCAGACGACCCCGATGCAGCTCATAGATAGAGAGCAGCAGCTCCTCCGGCGTCTTCCTCCGGTATGTTCCCATCAAGACCACTCCTTAATAACCCCGATCATGCATGTACCCTTCTGTTCCAAGAAGAAACGACATTGTCGCCTTCAAAGATGACAGCCGTTTCTCGTAGAAATATAAGAAAGCAAGATATCCCTGCCCGATTCTAGAGATCTGGCAGGGACATTTACTATATTTATTTGTTCGATAGTTTCAGTAGATCCATGTTCAGCTTCAACACATTGACCCGTTCTTCACCAAACAACCCTAAGTCACGACCCTCGGTATGCTTATTTACGAGCTCTTCCAGCTGCGATGCAGGAATACCGGTTAAATTGCTAATCCGAGGAATCTGCACCATTGCTGAAGCTGGTGTGATATGCGGATCAAGCCCCGAACCCGAGTTGGTGACCAAATCAACTGGCAATTTGTTCACGGGCACATCCGGATTATCGAGCTTCCACTGCGTAATGAAATCCTTTGTCCGCTGCAGCATATCCGGATTGGATGGAGCGTAGTTATTGGACCCTGAGGCTTCTGCTTTATACTCAATACTAGACACACGACCATGAAATAGTGCTGGGTTCGTAAAGTTCTGCCCAATGAGTTCCGAGCCTACAACTACTCCAGCATCATTCTTAAGCAAGCTGCCGTTCGCTTGCGACGGCATTAGAACCTGGGCAAGCGCTGTAGTTGTCAGAGGATAGATCACTCCGCAGAGAACAATAAATACTAAACTTAGTCGCACAATAATAAAGAAATAAGCACCTTTCGATGATGATAACTGCTCTTCAGTGTCCTCCATGGCGTTTCCGTTATTCACGATGCTCTCACCCTTTCAATGATTAGTCAACACGTCGTTAAATCCATACACTTACGATCATATCAATGAGCTTGATGCCAGCAAATGGAACAACCACTCCGCCTAGCCCATAGATAAATATATTACGTCCAAGCAGCTTCGTAGAGCTCATAGCTTTATACGACACACCCTTCATAGCCAGTGGGATGAGCAGCGGAATAATAATCGCATTAAATATTAAGGCGGATATTATAGCCGAGCTTGGCGAGCCTAGTCCCATTACATTCAGGGCTTCCATTTCAGGAATGGCGAGCATGAACATCGCCGGAATAATAGCGAAATACTTCGCGATATCATTCGCGATACTAAAGGTTGTTAACGCACCCCGCGTCATCAGCAGCTGTTTACCAATCGCTACGACCTCTATAATCTTCGAAGGGTCGGAGTCCAAATCGACCATATTTGCTGCTTCCTTAGCAGCTGTAGTGCCGCTATTCATGGCTAAGCCCACATCAGCTTGCGCAAGGGCAGGGGCATCATTTGTACCATCCCCGGTCATCGCAACCAGCTTACCCTCGTTCTGTTCGCGGCGAATGACTGCTATTTTATCCTCAGGTGTACTTTCAGCGATGAAATCATCTACCCCCGCTTCACGGGCAATCGTAGCTGCGGTCAGCGGATTGTCACCCGTACACATGATGGTCTTGATCCCCATTTTCCGCAGCTCATCAAACCGCTCTTTCATGCCTGGCTTAACGGTATCCTTCAAGTAAATAAGTCCATAGATCCGATTGTCTACCGCAACCGCTAACGGGGTCCCCCCCATCCGGGCGATGGCATCAGAATTACTGTCGAGGTTCGCGGGAATGACACCGCCTTTCGACTGTACCCATTTCTTCACGGAGTCTACCGCACCTTTGCGTACGCAGCGTCCATCTTGCAGGTCAATACCACTCATCCGAGTTTCGGCCTTAAACTCTACGAATTCGCCACCTTCAGCAAGCTTGCTGTCATAGCTGCGTTCCAGCTTTTTGGCCAGCTCAATTACAGAACGTCCCTCAGGCGTCTCATCCTTTAGGGAACTGATGGCCGCCCATGCCGTAAGCTCCGCTTCGGATTCATTTCCGACTGGTACAAATTCACTCGCCATCCGGTTCCCAAAGGTAATCGTACCGGTCTTATCTAGGATCATCGTATTAATATCGCCAGCAGCCTCAACGGCCTTACCAGACATCGCGAGTACATTAAACTGGGTCACCCGGTCCATACCCGCTATTCCGATTGCGGATAGCAGTCCCCCGATAGTTGTCGGGATCAGACAGACCAACAAGGCGATCATAACCGGAATATCAAGATCAACACCTAGATAAGTTGCAATCGGCCGCAAGGTCACTACTACAATCAAGAAAATCAGCGTCAGACTGATCAAAAGCGTATTTAGCGCAATTTCGTTAGGTGTCTTCTGACGTTTCGCCCCTTCAACAAGAGAGATCATTCGATCTAGAAACGACTCACCAGGATCACTTGTAATTCTGACTTTAATCTCATCACTGACGACCCGTGTACCGCCTGTAACGGAGCCAAAGTCCCCACCAGCTTCCTTGATTACAGGTGCAGATTCACCTGTAATCGCTGATTCATCTACGGAAGCCAGCCCTTCAATCACTTCACCGTCACCAGGGATGAGTTCTCCCTGACTGACAATGACGATATCTCCTTTACGCAGCTCGGAGGAAGAGACTGTCTTCACCGCTCCTCCAACCAGTTTGTTAGCTGTGATATCTTGTTTTGTTTTCTTGAGCGAATCGGCTTGGGCTTTCCCCCGGCCTTCTGCCAGTGCTTCAGCGAAGTTCGCAAACAGCACTGTAAACAGCAGAATGAACAACACTGTGATATTGAAGCCTATCGATTGCTCTGCATTAAAATATCCAGGAGCCAGCACCATGAGGAGGACAATGATCGTACCGACCTCTACCACGAACATGACGGGATTTTTGATTAGCGTTACTGGGTTAAGCTTTATAAAACTATCCTTTACAGCGCTAAGGAGTATGGGTCCCGTCAGCAGCTTTTTTCTTTTTACAGTACTCATCTTATTCTCCCTCTTCCTACCGTAAGGTTAGATATTCTGCAATGGGGCCGAGTACAATGACCGGCAGGAACGTCAACGCACCGATAATCACTACTGTACCAATCAGGATTCCCGTAAACAGTCCATTGTCTGTGCGGAACGTGCCAATCGTCTCAGGAACCGGCTTCTTCTTAAGCAGAGAACCTGCTACCGCCAGCATTGCAATGATAGAGACATAACGACCTAGCAGCATGACAATCCCGGTTGTGACATTCCAAAAAGTTGTATTGTCTGCAAGCCCTTCAAATCCTGAACCATTGTTCGCGGCAGAAGAGACATATTCATATAACACTTGGCTGAGTCCATGGAATCCAGTGTTCGTAATCGCCCCTTGCCCCAAATCGGTCAGGAACGCAGCTGCGGTTGGCACAAGGATAATGAACGGATGCACAAGGATCGCTATGGCAATCAGCTTCATCTCCTTGGCCTCTATTTTCCGTCCGAGGAACTCCGGTGTCCTGCCGACCATGAGACCGCACAGGAAGACACCCAGAATCGCATACATCAGCATATTGATCAGTCCGACACCTTTACCACCGAAGACATTGTTGAGCATCATCAGTGCAAGAGGCGTAATGCCTCCCAGCGGCGTCAGCGTATCATGCATATTGTTAACACTACCTGTCGTAGCTGCGGTTGTTACTGAAGTAAACAAGGAAGACTGCGGTATGCCGAAGCGCACCTCTTTACCTTCCATACTACCTTGTGAAGATTCTATTCCTAGTGCATTGATCGCCGGATTGCCTTTCGATTCAGCATAGAAGTTTAGGCTTAATAGCAGAACAAACAAGGTCATCATTGCGGTAAAAATTACCCAGCCCTGACGTTTGTTCTTGGCAAACAATCCGTACATATAAGGGAGCGAAGCTGGCAGCATCCACATAGAGAGAATCTCTAGCACGTTCGTAAGTGGATTAGGGTTCTCAAAAGGATGCGATGAATTGGCTCCGAAGAAGCCGCCACCATTGGTGCCCAAATGCTTGATCGATTCCAGAGAAGCTACTGGACCGATAGCAATTTGTTGCGTTTGCCCCTCTAGTGTAGTGACTTCAAGCGATGGTTTGAGTGTTTGCGGCACATGTAGTCCTACCAGTACCAATGAAACCAGCAGAGCTAGAGGAATGAATACACGAATATGTGCTTTAACGAAATCCTCGAAGAAGTTCCCGACTGATTTCCGTCCTGTGATCCCTCTGACAAAGGCAACCGCAACAGAAAATCCGCTCGCTGCAGACGTGAACATCATCATCGTGATGACAGCCATTTGTGAAAAATACGAAAGTCCCGTCTCCCCGCTGTAATGCTGCAGGTTTGTATTAGTCATAAAACTAATCACCGTATTGAACGAAAGCGTCTGTTCCATATCCGAAATTCCATTCGGATTTAGCGGTAAACCCCGCTGCAATCGAAGAAAGATATAGCTGAAAGTAACCAGTACGATATTCGTTAAAACAAAGCTGAGCGCATACTTCTTCCAGGACATACCGTCCCGTTTTTTCAGGCCGATCAGCTTAAAAATCCCTTTTTCCATACCTCCAAACCATCGATCCGTACGGTTCGGTTCATTAGAAAACACATAATATAAATACGTGCCCATCGGCTTAACCAGCAAGATGAGAATTACGATTACAGTAACAATTTGCAAAATGCCCATGAATGCCCCTCCTTAAAATTTCTCCGGATGAATCAATGCATAAACCAGATATATAAACAGCAGTAGGGTAACAGCGATTACTAGAATCACAGCTTATCCCTCCCCGTATCCTCAACTACACCTGCACACCAGCGCATAAATCCATAAAATAACCCGTAAATTACAGCTAACGAAGCCACCATATACAGATCCATCATATCTTCCGCACTCCTTCTTTTATCCTTAATGAGGTGATCTATCTACCAGAAAATCAGCATCACCGCTGTGGGAATAGATTACATAACTCGCGCCAAGTCTTTTATAGACCAATCTAGGATTTATTGAGCTTGTAATTACAAAAATCGGCTGTGTCGTCCAGGTACGGCACATCTGAATGTAACGGCAGCATAACGTAAAGCTGCTCTCGAACAGATATACCCGGCCTACCGGAAACGGCGGGCGAAACCAAGTATTCTGATGGCGGGTATCAACTAGAACGACTTGTTCAATCCCCATCTCTTCGAGTAGGGCCTTCTCAGGCAAGTTGTTGGTCAATCCGGCCATCTTAATGCCTCTGAATTTTAGAAGCTTAATAAAATGTTCGCCTGCCTTCGTTGGCGCACATACCAGTACATATTCATTCTGATCTGTCATCTCTTATTCTCCTCAAATGCTTTGCTTGTAAGATCAGAGCTTGATCACCCTGATCTTGAAAGAAAAGCTACCGCTAATGATGAATATAACGACCTCTTCGTGAGGTTTTCCATAAATGCTTTGCTTAAAAAAGCACAGCAAAAAGCCACAAAGGATTCTCCTCTGTGGCTCGCTAGCGGTCACATTGCACTCATCCTCTCTCCATACGCTTACGAGGTTAGCTGTCGGATTCGGGCGGTGAGAGTCGCCCTACCTGTATAGATGCGAGCTCACTCGCATCTTCTACAGGATTCACCCCATAACCGGCTTCCGACTCTCACATCGTCTGCCGATTGTTGGTTCCCCCGCTTTCCTTAACGGAAATTAAGCGGATCAAATATTCGATTGTTGTTGAAACAGGAGTAATCATACCCTTATGCAGGAAGAATTGTAAAACCTGATTGATGCCAAAATAATGCAAATTAAAAACTATTTTCGTATCGGATAGCGCTTACTTGATATCCAATCTCTCTATATCTCTTGTTTACTCGAGTTTTAATCCATTAGCGAAAAACGGTCATACCATGTGATTTTATTCACCACGATTAGTGAAATCACCAAAAATCGCCTATATAAGAAAGGAAACAAGAAAGCGAGATTAAGCGAGGAAGAAGCCCGATAACTCGCAATAAATACCTATTTGATTCCCTTTTTCGTCGTAGTAGGCAGGATTTGGTTTAAATTGCGCTCAAAAGAACACTTTCTGTTTTTACAGAAACACCTTGAAAAGAGTATGATTCGGGTTGAATCTATTTCACGAAATACATTCAACGCTGAGTTCCTGCATTTGCAGGGAACGGGGGAACCATCAGGCCACATGGCCTACTTGGGGTGAATCCGAAGGAGACTGTTCAAGTCTCACATAGGTAGGGCGACTCTCACCGTCCGAATCCGACAGCTAACCTCGTAAGCGTAAAGAGAGAGACCCTTGATCCGCCACGCTTTGGCACAGGTGTGTGTATACCTGTATTCCAAAACCGCAGCAGAGGTCCTCCTCTTGCTGCGGTTTTTGCGTTACCTGAATCTATAGGGTGATAGCATGCTGGACGGGGTGAAAGGAATGAAACACTATTATTGGGGAACTCAGCAAGGGCTACTTGAGCCGATAAGTCTAAATTATGTTTGCTTTGGAGCGTTGTGGTTCGAAGAGGACCATCACAGAACTATTGTCGGCTATGCTTTTGGTCAGAAGCAGATTGAATCACTTCGTCATTTCAGCAGCCCATCTACCTGTGAATACTGTATGGACCGAACAGTTATATACGAAATATATAAAAATATCCGAGAAAAGCAACAGCTGCAGGATTGCTCAGCACACCAACGTTTTCCGTGGCTCACCGCTTTTAAGGAACCGTGGAAAGACGTTGCAGTCGGTTGGTACGTAATGAGATCCCGCAACACCTTTCCCTTACATTTATCCGTTATACGCAAACAGAAATTCCGACTATGGCTGGAGCATGCCGCAGTCTGTGAGAATGAAGCTGAAATGCTCGCCTGTATAGAGAAGGCTAACGTCATTCACCATGTAAATCTTAAGCTTTTGGAAACCTAAGGAGGAGAAATCTGTCATGGACCAGCGAAGACTATCTCGCATAGAAGTATTCGTCTTTGATTCACCAGAGCCTATTCACTATGGAATGGAGGCTGATCAAGACAGCCGTTATGGCATCCTGAAACTTACCTGTAAAGGAGGTAGCAGCTGGGGGGCATGTCTTATCTCTGCCAATACCAAAACTTTCGACCTTATTAAATGGAGTTCTTTTCTCAGAATGATATACCATTGCCGGCTAGAGGAAGCGATAGATAAAGTACGTACCCATGGTTCAGAGTGGGATCAGACTCAGTTTGAGCTAGTGCAAGGTGCTTTACAGGATTTAAAAGCCAAGCTGCAGGGTAAATCCTTGGCAGGGCACATTGAGCAAGGTCGTCTGTACAGAGCTGTCGCTGGTGGGAGAGATTCCAAAGGAGGGCGGCTATATTATAAACCATCCAGTGTAGCGCTTCAAAAACATAGTTATCTAGAACCTGATACCGCCGAGCTTATCAACAAATCCATTTCTTACTTTTCTTTATTATAAGTTCATCCCATAACCCATTCTGAAAGGATCGTGTTTATCATGCCTGACCCCTTACCTTCCGAATCACCCCGTAGAACTATATTTGCAGAGTGTGTTCAAAAGTGTACGAATGATATCTATACGCTCAGTTCCATGTTGTTACAACAATCAGTAGAAGCCGAGAAGGTTACTATCCGTACTTTTAAAGAGCTTCATAAAATATTCCGTCAAAAAAGCTTCGACAGCCAGCTATTCTCTATCGAAGCTTACCGCTCTTGTATCCGACAATGCGCCGATTATTACGCACGCCGGTCTCTTCTGTCTGCCAAGACATTGCCTTGGGAGGAACAGCTTATAAAAACGATGTGGTATGGCCTAAAGCTATCTTTACCTCAAATAAGCATCATTCTGCAAAAGAGTGTTCCTGTCCTAAAAGCACAGCTTAGGCGTGTGCGGGAGCAACTGACTGCTCAAGAGGATTTGCTGCCTAGTGGTAATCTATCCGTTGTCTAACTCCCTCAACTATCTTCCAAATAACTTTTACGATACATACACAAAAAATAAAAAAGCCACGGCATCTGCCGCGGCTTCCTTTCCCTATTTTCCTACTATTACGCTTTACTCTTACGAGCCTTTCCGTACATCCACAATCCCGCAATCATCCCCACCATGGCAATCCCAGTCAATACACCCTGAGTGAAATCCATTAAAGTGGACCCATTGGTCGAGAGCATTCTACTAACCGTAGCCAGAGATACCGAACTCATTAAAAGCATCATATTGTATTGTTCACTTTTAGTCATGATTACCACTCCTTAAAAGTTTATATGAAGCCACTTAGATCTTGTAAGCCTTCATCGCTTTTCTGATCTCTTTAATACTTGGACGTTTGCCGTACATCAATACGCCTGTGCGATAGATCTTGGCAGCCAACCATCCAAAGATGAACGTGGTAACAAGCAGGATGGCTAATGATACAATAACTTGCCAGATCGCTACTTCACCAACACCAATTCGGAGCAGCATGGTCAATGGAGAGGTGAACGGTACATAACTCGCTACCTTAACCAGCAGAGTATCCGCATTGGAGATACTGAACAGTGGAACATAGAATGCTACGAAGCCTAACATCATAATCGGCATAACCGCTTGGCCAAGATCCTCTGTACGGCTGACAATCGAACCTACAGCTGCATACATCAAGGCATAGAGGAAATAACCTAGTACATAAAGAACAATCCCATAAAGCAACAAGTTAATATTAAGCTGACCTAAATCCAGGTCTAAATCTTTCAAAATCGTTGCATTATGCGGAAGCTTGAGATTGACAACTACCGCTGCAATAATGACGCCAATTTGTAATAACCCTACTAAGAAGACACCGATAACTTTACCGAACATTTGCGCTAAAGGTGAGGCACTTGTAATCAGAATCTCCATGATCCGTGAGCTCTTCTCTGAAGTAATCTCAGCTGCGATCATATTACCGGTCATCATGATAGACATGAAGAACAGCATAAGCATGGCGTATACAATGACGTAATTAATAGCTGGAGCGGATTCCTGCGACGCATCCTTATCTCCCGCAGTCCCATCAGGGTTGAGCTGCTGAGTAGCTATCTGTACCGGTGTTGACATAGCAGCAATCTGCTCCTGCGTCAGCTTGTCGCCAACGACGAACTGGGTGTTGACCTGCTGAAGGGCATTTTGGAGATAGATTTGTACATCGCCCTTCAATTCACCATTCTCACTATGATAAGTAACGGGTGGAAGTCCTTCACCAGTCGGTTCTGCAAAAGTAACATACCCTTCTACAGTCCCTTCATCTAAAGCTTTCTTTAGCTCCGCATCGTCGGCAGAAGTATATTGCACAACTTTTGCCTGCGGCATTCCTTCAGGTGAAGTATAAGCCTTCAACAACTCTGCAGCCTGATTTCCATCTTCCGCGATCACAGCAATTTGAGTCTCTGCGTTTGTTGTAGAATCACCCTTAAACTGATCGATGATGTACGGAAGATTCATCCCAATGCTGAGCAGCAACACTAGAATTAACGTAGTAATCATGAATGATTTCGTTCTTACTTTATTTTTAAAGGTAAAGCCAATAATTGTCCCCATCTTATTCATGAGATTCACCCACCGCTCTGATAAAGATTTGATTTAACGTTGGTTCCTTAATTTCAAAATGCTCCACTTCACCCTGCGCCATCGCCTGCTGTAGGATACGTTGTGCTGCGCCGATCTCACTGATTGACAACAGATAACCTCGCTCCTGTCGCTGTACTGCTGTTACACCTGCAATTGATTCTAGACCGGTCACTTCGTTATCCGTACGCAACAATACTTGTTCACGAGGATATCCACTCTTAATCGTACGAATATCGCCCTGCACGACAGTATTGGAACGATCCAAAATCGTAATATTACGGCAAAGCTCTTCAACATGCTCCATCCGGTGAGTAGAGAATAAGATACTCGTTCCTTGATCACGCAATTCTTTTACCGTATCTTTCAGTAGTTCCACGTTAACAGGGTCCAAGCCACTGAAGGCTTCATCAAGGATGAGAATTTGCGGCTTATGAACGACTGCGGCGATAAAGCCCATTTTCTGCTGATTCCCTTTGGAGAGCTCTTCAATCTTCTTATTGTAGTAATCCGGAACCTCAAACCGATCGAGCCAGTAGCGAAGGCTCTTATCTGCATCACTAGCCGACATCCCGCGCAGACGTGCCAAGTAGACGATTTGATCGCTTACCTTTACCTTTGGATATAATCCTCTTTCTTCGGGCAGGTAGCCCATGATTTGCTGAAGTTCGCTGTTATACGGCTTTCCATTATACAAAATATTCCCGCCATCAGGGTAAATTAGGCCAAGCACCATGCGCATTGTGGTTGTTTTCCCTGCACCATTTGCCCCCAGTAATCCGTAAATTTCCCCCTTGCCTACCGTTAGGTTAATTCCGTTTACAGCGGTTTTTTCTCCATATTGCTTCATTACACTTTCCAGCTTTAAGGCTTCCATTTCTCTAGTCCCCTCTCTTGTGATCAATCAGGATAGGACGGTGTCCCTGTGTCCATAAACCCAATATTTCGTCCAATTCTAAACTGCGACTCTTGATAACCTTTACGCCCAAGTCCTGAATGCGTTTCTCGTTCTTAGAAAATTGTTCTATGATAAAAGAAGCTACACCCGGTGTATCCATGGTAAAGTTTATACCTCCCGGTAATTCCGCTGATAACTCAGCAAGCTCCTCTTCACCTGCAACCTGTACCCATACCTCGGTCCAAGTACCGAATAAACTGTCTTTCTCGGCCATACCCAGCAGTTCACCTCTATGCATAAGCATGATATAATCTGCCAACCGCCGCACCTCTTCCACAATGTGTGTAGAGATGATGATCGTAGCGTTGTTCTCATCCATATATTTAAGCAGCGTCTCGATCATAATCTTCCAGGCAAAGGGATCAAGACCTGATGAAGGTTCATCCAGTAGCAGCAGACTTGGGCGTGACGCAAGTGCTGCGGCAATTTCGAATTTCCGACGCTCACCCTTAGACATCTTAGAAAGCCTCATATGATATGGAACCTCAAAGCGATCCATTAGATCCTGAAAATACGACTCATCCCAGTTCGGATACCAATGCTGTCGAAATTGAGCGGCCTCTTCTGCATTCCAGTGGTTCTCCTCAGTAATCGACGTCTCAGGAACATAGGCAATGGTCTGCCGCAGCTCCAGAGGCAACCCGCTATCATACCTGTTCTCAAACCAATATATCTCGCCTTCCTCTGGATTGGTCAGCTGCATCAGTAGATTCAGTAGCGTGCTTTTGCCAGATCCATTCTGACCTACCAGGGCTGTAATATATCCTCTTGGCAGATTCATGGTCAGCGGTCCTATCGTCTTGTTTCGCCGCTGTTTAAGTACATTCCGCAATTCTATAGCCATCTGTACCATATGAATATGCGCCCCCCTTTCATTCCTTTGCTCTATACTTGCGTTCTACAATCTCCATAAAAATCTGCTCAAGTTCATCCTTGCTGCAATGTACCGATCGGCCGATATCCACAGCACTTTCAAGTGCTTTGCCTACCGTGTCTCGTTTGTATTCTTCCATTGCTCCGTCGCCTATGTGGGATACAAAGGTACCTGTTCCTTGTCTCGTTCGCAGCAAACCTTCGTTCTCCAGATCCTGATATACGCGCCGCACTGTAATTACACTGCATTTCAGATCTCCTGCAAACTCACGAATCGAGGGCAGTAGCGTACCTTCTGTAATGACTCCGCTAATGATTAATGATCTAAGCTGAGTCTCTATCTGATGATAGAGGGGCTCTGCACTATTTTCGTTGATTTGTACCGGTATCCACATTATTTACACCTCGCCTTCCACTCTAGCGTGCTAGAGCGCAGTCCTTGCCATTCCGATTTTTTATACGAGATTGCGACTCTTCAGTCGATGTATAGTCCATTTAGAGAATAACTGCACAGATATTGTCCCCAGCAGAAGTGATCCCCACATGATCGGAGATAACAGCCCCCACTCCTTGGAATAGGAGATACTGTATAAAAACAAATTACCTCCCCCAAGTGTAACTAGGAATGATATTCCCCACGATAACACTACGATAAGCAATGTTAGCCATAGATAAGCTTTGCCGCTAAAAAGATACTCAATAAAAATATATAGACCTGAGACCATGAATCCGAAGCCGAGCCATGTAATGGCAAAAGCTATATACGAGGGAACCGCCAGCTCTGTCCGGAAATTTTCCCCTAACAAGTAAACAATACCGAAGAATAACGTACCATTTAGAATAAAGGAGCAAACTCCCTGAAGTTTTCTCCGCGATAATATTACTGCAGCTGGAATTGGTAAGGTTCTTAAGTAAACCAACATTTTTGTGTAAGAGTCTTCACTCCAATATTTCATGGAACGGCGAGAGAATGTTAATCCCAATAAGGGTATGAAGGAGAGAAATAAGAAATCCGTTATCATCGTCCGATCCTGCTCACCTAGAACGTCATTTGCTACCAGGCTAGTCATTCCACCAAGATAACACATAAAAATAACTGTTATTACGAGGGTCCCAAATATCTTTAATTTGTCTCCGCGAAAATCAGAGCGCAACATAAACCATGAATCTTTTAATGTTCTCATTAAAACTAACCTCGCTTTACAATGTCTTCAGCGTCTAGCAGAAGCAGGTGTTCATATCCCTGTGCTTACTGTATATATCTATATACACAGTATATGACCTTAATTTACCATTGTCAATCCTGTAAATGGAAAACATTCAAGTTGATTAGGAGGTATGCGCTCCCCGTCCCTTTGGAGAAGGGTTTTGCACGTATGAGAAACTGATCATTATTGGGATTAACTAATCAGAGGATTAAACATTACTTATGGAGAGGTTGTAAGTGAGCGAAGGACGCGGAGTGAGGTCAGCCTCATTGTTGCTTCGCCAATGGGTTGTAGGTGTAGGGCCAGTTGTTGCGGCTCGGTGGGGTGATTGAAGGGCGGGAGCGACTCCTCTGCGGGTGTGACCACTAATGGATGCGACTCCTGGGGTGTGCGGATACTACTGGGTGGTGTGAACGCTCGATCGATGAGAGGGCTCGGCGGGTGCTACTGCTGAGTGGATGTGACCGTTCGGTGAGTGTAACTGCTAGTAGAAGCAACAATTAGGGAAAATCTCCCTCTAATTACTTGGATTTATCCTGAAATCATCGTTTTTAGGGAATTCCTCCCTATAAATTCAGCCATTTCTGCGTTTTAGAGCTTAAACGGTTAAAATACAGGGGGAAATTCCCTAATTATCGTTTTCCGAGCCCAAAACTCATCTTTTTCAGGGAGGTTTTCCCTAAAAATAAGTAAATAGAATGCTTCACATCACGCCACTGTTCATATCACAAGTGATTTCACAGTTCAATTTTACAACTTCAGCACTCCCCCAACTCCATAAACTAAAATAAGCCCGTTATCCATCATCCCTATTTAGGAACGAACAGATGCACAGGCTTATTTCATTACTATTCACACAAATTCATGTAAGATTCGCACGCATATTCACATGCTCTTTTCACACGCCAATCACAAGCTCTATTCACGCAACTATTTTACGCGCCCAAAATAACTTCCCATACTGGCTTGGTATGTCCACCTGGATACAGAACATAAAGCAGCACATACACCATAACGCCAGTAATCGCAGTAATGAACCAGATTATAGATGTTACTCTGCCCCACTTACGGTGCTTGGAGTACTTCGCCTTAAATCCAAGAGTTAACGTAGTAAGTCCGAATACCGCAGCTACCGTTGCCAGCACGATATGGAAGATCAGAAACACTTGATAAATCGTCTGAAGTTCATCAGGACCACCCCATGAGGTGTTTCCCACAAACAACGTTCTAGATACGTAAACAATAAAAAACAGGAGCGCGGCGATTGCAGCAGCAATCATCGTCTTCTTGTGCGCCTCGCGTTTGCCCTTAATGATGAGCCACCAGCCAATAGCTACGAGCACCGCACTAAGCACGATGAACGATGTGCTAATAGTTGGAAACACCGTAAAAATATCCATGATTCTCCTCCTTGGCAGTCTACCAGTTATGCACGGGTCAAGGTGCTCTCCTCGAGTGCTGAGGAAGGCGTCGATAATTCATCGCCCTCTTGTCCGTTCTCTTTTTTATACCAATGATAGAACACATAAGCAAGCATAGAGGCAAAAATAAATTCCTGAATGAACTTCATCGCGATACCTCCCACCTGCTGATCCACTTTTGGTGACAACAATGAAAAGAACGCAGGACCCCCAAAATTCTGAAGTAAGGCAGAAGGATCACCCGATATACAATAGCCCATGGCAAGTGCCCAAGTCTCCGGATCACTGTAAGTAGCATAGAGCGGTTGATCTGCAAAAATAATCAGTCCGCATGCTGGTGTCAGCAATACCATGTTTAGAAAAATAAACCCAATCTTGCCCAGTCCACTCGCCATTCGACGCTCCGGTAACGGATTGATCAATGTCCACCACATTAAGGCAGCTGTTAGGAATAAAACAATATAGTAGATTCGGTGAACGGTAAAATGCAGCATCACATAATCATGGATAACAGGAATATGGTACAAGGAAAATAGTCCATTAAACAGTAGAGCAGCTACCACCGGTCGAGCTAAAAAAGACAACCGGCGAAATGGATTTACTCTCAATATGCTGCGCCAGATAAAATCTGGAATCCCCAGCATAATCAGCGGCACCGCCACTAGGTATGACAAGGCCATACTAACCATGTGGAAGGAAAACATCATATGTCCTAATAGACTAACAGGACCGCCTTGTGCAAGATAAAGCGCAAGCATTCCGCACACAAATAGTGCTCTTCGCCAGAATGGAACCGGAACTGAATCGGCATGACGTCCAGCAATCGGACCAATCCAAACGAAATAACCCGCCGTCAGCAGCAGCATGACCGCCAGAAAAAGCGGGCTCCATAGTTCTGCAAAGCTAAAATATTGTAATCCGAGCATAACCCTAACCCCTCCTAGCGCAGGATCTAGTTAAACACCAAAAAGAGGGGGCATCTCAGCCCGCCTCTTTCTTTATAGTCCGTTAATTCCACCAAACCCAATACAGCGACATAATAATACAGGTACCGGCGGTAAAAAAACCACCCAGCATGAAGATAATCGGTATTAGATGTCCTTTATCTTTCAGGTGCATCCAGAAGCCCATCTGCACAATGACCTGAATGACTGCCATCACCAGGAGTAGAATAACCGCAAAGGTGGCATTCACCCCTCCAGCCGCAACAGCGGCGAAAGCAATTAAGGTCAAGACAATGGACAGTATAAAGACAACAATATGCCTCTGTGGCCCTTCATGCCGATGACGATGCTTATACCCGTCATTCTCTGGCACATGCTGATCTGTCGTCATAGTGTCTAGCCCACCTTTCCAAGTAGGTATACAACCGTAAAGATGAAGACCCATACCACATCAATAAAATGCCAGTACATGGCTGACACATACACTTTTGGTGCAGTAACTACGGTTAATCCTTTACGCATGAGTTGCCCAATCAGGATGGCGATCCATGCAATCCCGAAAGCTACGTGCGCACCGTGGAATCCTACTAATGTATAGAATGCCGAACTAAATGCACTTGTAGTCATTCCGAAGTCTTCGTGTCTCACATATTGAGTAAACTCATAGATCTCCAGAATCAGGAAGCCAAGCCCTAAGGCTACAGTTACCAAAAGCCAGTTACGAAGCACAGCCGGACGGTTCCTATGCATCGCTTGGATAGCGAATACACTCGTCAGACTGCTTACCAAAAGAATGAATGTTGCAGCAGCTACAAGCGGCAAGTGAAACAATTCATTCGCCGATGGCCCCTCATTCGTCTGATTACGCAATGCGAGGAACGTAGCGAACAACGTACCGAACAATACCGCTTCCCCACCTAGAAACAACCAAAAGGCAAGAACCTTGTTTCGTCCTTCGAGCGTAGCTTTTTCCGGCTCGTGAGGAAATTCTTCCTTAGAAGCTTCTGCATGTGCCGTTGTCATGTCCGCTCACTTCCTTCCAGCTCTTCAGGTTCAATATGCCATCCATGATCATCATACAGCGAACGCAACAGCATAGATCCAAACGTGATGATAAGACCGATGGCTGTAACGATATAATTATTAAACATAAAGCTCATAAAGGCGTTGCCGAAGTCATCCCGACTGAACATGAAGCCAAGTCCAGCGATGAAAATTCCAACAGACATAGTAAACGGCAATATAGTTGCAGACGGCATATGGATCGAGCCGACCGGTTCTGCCGGAGTCATGCCTTTATTTCCTGCCATCTTTTCTTTCCAGAATGCATCAATACCACGGATAAGTGGGGTTTGCTTGAAGTTATATTCTGGTGGTGGTGAAGGAATCGTCCATTCTAGTGTACGTCCATCCTCCCAAGGATCATTAGCTGCATCCGCCGGTCTTCTTGAAGTTAGATAGATGTTAACCAAGAATATAATCATGCCCACACTCATCAATCCAGCACCGATTGTACTGACTAAATTCAGCAAATCGAATTGCTGATTCGGTAAATACGTGAATACCCGACGTTGCATCCCCATGAGTCCAAGGAAATGCTGTACAAAGAATGTCAGATGGAATCCGATGATAAACGTCCAGAAGGTCCATTTGCCCAGCTTCTCACTTAGCATCCGACCAAACATCTTCGGCCACCAGTAATGCAGACCTGCAAACAGGCCAAGCACCAAGCCGCCCACAATAACGTAGTGAAAATGTGCTACAACAAAATACGTATCATGGAACTGAAAGTCAGCAGGCGCAGAAGCCAGCATGACGCCAGTGACGCCACCCATCGTAAAGGTAGGAATGAATCCTGCCGCGAACAGGTTTGGTGTCGTGAAACGTACTTGCCCGCCCCACATCGTGAACAACCAGTTAAAAATCTTGATTCCTGTCGGAACCGCAATCAACATCGTCGATACAGAGAACAACGCATTAGCTACCGGCCCAAGTCCGGTAGTGAACATATGGTGAGCCCAAACCATGAAGCCCAGGAAGGCAATCAGGATGGTAGCGAACACCATTGAGCTATACCCGAACAATCGCTTCCGTGAAAAAGTCGGGATAACCTCCGATATAATTCCGAAGGCAGGCAGAATGAGGATATATACTTCTGGATGACCAAATATCCAGAAGATATGTTGCCAGAGCACCGGATTACCCCCAGCCCCAACCTCGAAGAAATTGGCTCCAAGTATCCGGTCGAATGTCAGCAGTACTAAACCTACTGTAACTGCTGGAAATGCAAACAAAATAATTGCGGAAGTAATAAATGTAGTCCAAGCAAACATCGGCATCCGCATGTAGGTCATTCCCGGCGCGCGCATCGTAATGATCGTGGCTAGAAAGTTAATCCCCCCGATGAGGGTACCTAATCCGGCAATTTGAAGACCAATCGTATAAAAGTCTACACCGTGTGTAGTGCTGTATGTACTCGTAGATAGTGGGGTGTAGGAGGTCCATCCGGCATCAGGAGCGCCACCCATTATCCAGCTGAGATTCAGTAGAATTCCGCCGAACAGGAAGGTCCAGAAGCCAAGTGCATTTAGAAAAGGAAAGGCTACGTCACGTGCACCGATCTGTAGCGGTATGACGGCATTCATTAAGGCGAAGATGATTGGCATGACGCCGAGGAATATCATCGTCGTACCATGCATGGTAATAAGTTCATTAAACGTTTGGGCATCCAAAAAATTATTCATTGGTTTGATGAGTTGCCAGCGAATCAGAAGTGCTTCAATTCCGCCGATACCAAAAAATAATCCTCCGGCCCATAGGTACAAAATTGCGATTTTTTTATGATCGACGGTTGTTAGCCAATCCATAAGTCCTGTATGGCGCTTCACATTGTGGCCATGCCCCAGAGGCTTGGATGAATTCAAGGTATGCGCTGCTTGAGCCAAAGTTCGTACCCCCTTTTTCGAAAGTTCCGCCCGCCTTTAGGCTAAGGCATTAGTCCAGCTTATAGTTGGCCAGATACTCAGCAATGCCATCAATCTCCGCATCACTTAGGCCTAGATCTTTGGGGTTAGGCATCAGATTTCCCGGTTTTACGGATTGTGGATCATGCAGCCATGTTTTGAGATTCTCCTCAATTGGTGCACCATCCTCCCTCGTGTCGTCGTTGAGTAGGATCCCTGCAATCGACTCCCGAGAACCAATTCCGGTCAAGTTCGGCGCATTATTAATCCCTTGATCACCTACAGCGTGGCAAGTCAGACACGCCGCTTTGAACTTCTCAGCTAAAGCAGGATCCTCTGGCAGCACAGCTAC
>Ga0153923_100287_pt1 | contig 19377 bp, 19 predicted proteins | sample TSNJ007MetaG_FD_104682 | JGI IMG/M metagenome (GOLD analysis project Ga0153923, IMG submission 104682) | Attine ant fungus gardens microbial communities from New Jersey, USA - TSNJ007 MetaG | ecosystem: Host-associated > Fungi > Mycelium > Unclassified | place: USA: New Jersey, Brendon T. Byrne...
CGTCACAGGTCAGACGGCAGTGAAACCGGTTCGGCACACAAACACTCACCAGGTCCGGCTGCTCCTTCTGCAGCATTTCCAGATGGTCATCATAGAAATGAGGAATGCCAAACTGATCCGCCGTCATTCTGGCCGTTTCCGGACTCGCGCTACAGATGGCGGCCACCTCAATTCCTTCCATGGATTGATAGTTCGGAATATGAGACACACGGGCAACCTGCCCGGCCCCGATTAAAGCAACTCGTAACGGTTTCATATGCTCTCCTTACGCTCCGCTAAAGAACTGTTTCATATACGTTACGGAATCCTGATAAGCCTTCCGCGGATCCTCACCCCGGATGCGGCCTTCGTTTACCACATCACCGGTATACCCGATCTCCTTCAGTGCCGCCATATGTCTCTTAAAGTCAATTCTGCCGCTGCCTGGCTGATAACGGTGATTCTCTGCAATGTGGATATGGCCATAATAGGGCGCGTACCTGCGCAAAGATTCGGAAATGTCATCCTCCTCGATAGACATATGATAAAAGTCTCCCGTGATTTTCACCCGCTCAAAGCCACCCGCTTCGATAATATTCACCGCATCCTGAATCGTATTCAGCATATGATCCTGATACCGGTTCAGCGGCTCCAGGTAAAGCCAGACACCGCATTCCCCGGCCACCGGATCCAGCTCCTTAAGAGATGCCAGAATAGCCTGCACATCCCCTTCATGACTACGGGGCGAAATCATCGGCGGCAGGCGAAAGGTAAACATCCCCCAGGCAGCCGGTATTACGACGCCGGTACCGCCGACCTCCTGCAATGCCCGGAGAATTTCTTTCAAATCCGCCACACCGTTAGTCCGCCGCTCTTCAATAAAATCCCCGATCCAGCCCCGGTATCCTCCGCAGGCGGTGCTTACCGGTAAACCGGTGACAGCAACCGCCTTCTTCACTTCTTCGGCCTGCTCCACCAGCACTTTTCCATCGATTTCAAAGCACTCAAATCCCATGCCCTTCACAAAGGCAAATTTCTCCGTAAGCTCCTTCGGAAAAAAATCCTTATCCTGTGTTCCTAACCGCATTCCGTACCTCCTAAAATTCCACCCCCAGCTTAATGCTGTTCTGAGGCTCCCGGTCCACATAACGGCAGAAGCCCTCCGCGCTGTCCGCAAAGGTCACAATGGGATCAATAATCTCTTCACAGTCCAGATAGCCACTCATCAGCAAGTCCCAGCACACATCTTCAATCCGCTTACGGGACCAGCGGGGGTATTCCGGATTAGGCTCACTGCAGGCACGGGAAAAGACCATCCTGCCATAGTTGTAATGCGCTTCCTGTCCCAGCCAGAGACCGGCCGGAAAGGGTTTTGCAAAAGCTACGTAAGCAATGGTGCCGCCATAAGCCAGTCCCTTCAGCGCCGACTGCAGTGCCTGCATATTACCGCTGGTCTCGATGATCGCATCGGCTCCCATTTTTCCGGTCAGCTTCTTAATCTCCAGACCTGCATCACAGCTCATGGAATCCAGACCCGCATCCGCTCCATGGCGGACGGCGATCTCTCTGCGCCTCTCGATCGGATCAATCGCTATGACCGTGCGGGCACCGGACTTCTTCGCCAACTGCACCGCAATCTGACCAATGGCTCCCAAGCCGATGACCACCACATGGTCGCCGGTCCGCACGTTAGCGTCCCGGATGGCCGCCAGCGCAAACTGGGCGGGATCATAGCAGACCGCATTCCGTGCAGAGGCATCTCCGGTCATCTTTCGCAGCTTATAGTTGTTTACTGCCTTTACGATCTGAGTCTCCCGGATGGGGCCATAGGAGCAAACCCGGTCCCCGGTCTCATATTCCGTAACGGCAGCGCCTTTTTCCACAATCGTGCCTACGAACATATTACCCAGGGGAAGATCTCCAAATTCAATTCCTCTGGGTTCTTCCGGATCGCGTTCCCGAAAGATTTTCCACTCGTCATCGAACTTTCCATCGATAAAGGGAGTCGTACCTCTAAAATCCGCCAGCTCCGTTCCGTGCTTGGGCGAGGCAAATTCGACTTTTACCTTAACCTCGTCCGGCTGAATCGGCCGATCCTCATACTCCTTTAATTCTGCTGTCCGGGGCGCTGTCGCCACTAATTTTTTCATTCGGTTACCTCCTGATTTGGTATCATTTGATAGAATCTCTCTCTATTAACACAGAGGGATAAAATACATTCCCCGGAATCGGTTCATCCTTTTGTTGGGCGGAAAGCCGCTCTGCCACCGCTCTGGCCAGGCAGCTAAAATCCTGCCGAAAGGCTGTTAACGGCGGGCATAAAACACTTCCAATCGGCAAATCAGAAAATCCCAGAACACCGACCTGTCCGGGAATCTCCAGTCCTTCTTCCCGAATCGCCCGGTAAACAGCAGCGGCCCGCTCGTCTCCCGGTACGAAGAAGCAATCCGGCGGTCTCGCAGAAAGCATCTGGCAGGCCTGCCGGTATGCGTCGTCCGGAGTCTTGGCCGGGCTGCTGATAACACCCTCAGCTTCCTGGCCCTCCAATGCCTCCATAAACCCCCAGATACACAAGTTCGCGGATAGTACCTCTGCCGCCTCCGGAATCAGACAGATTCTGCGGCACCCCCGGGAAGCCAGATACTGCCCTCCCTGATACCCCAGCTGATAGTGATCCAGGCTCACGGCATGCAGACCCGGGTCCTCCGTCTGTCCCAGGATCACATAGGGAAGCTGGTTTTTCTGCAGGTACTCCAGGCGGCTGTCCGCCGCATAGTACTCCATCAGAATCGCCCCGTCCGCAATGCCGCTTGCCAGCAGGTTAAAGCCATCGGTTTCATCATTCTGAAAGCCCTGACTATCCGAAGGAGCCACGATCAGCCGCAGGCCGATTTCCCTGGTGTATTGGAACAAAGCCCGGAGCATCTGATTCCGCCAGGCGTTCAGGTATTCCTCCTGATGACGGTCCAAAAAAACCACCACGATATTCGTCTGGCTTTGCTTCAGTCCCCTGGCCAGCAAATTCACCCGGTAGCCCAAGCTCTCCATCGCCTGTTCCACCCGCTGCCTGGTACTCTCCGAAACCGCCTCCGAATGATTGATCACCCGCGAAACCGTCTTCAGTGAAACACCACACTGCTCGGCAATTTCCTGCATTGTTGCTTTTCCCATACAGCCCTCCTTCCTGTCCTTTTATAATGTCTTACGTTGTCATTATAGAGGCTCAGAGGCTCCTCTGTCAATTCCCTCTTCTTTTTTTTGTGAATATGCACAACGCTTCTATTCTTTTTTGTCCGGATGACAAGACGTTCCTTTATCAACCCACTTGATTTTCTCATAAAGGAACGTTATACTGATCCTATGAAAACCATTGAAAAAATACTACCGCTTACAACACCATACGATATCCGTACGCTTGGTGCAGGAGACGCACCACTCTTCCTGGACATTGAGACCACCGGACTCTCACCGGACTGGTCACATGTGTACCTGATCGGATGCATAGAACCATTGCCGGATGGGCAGTGGAAAATCACCCAGTGGCTGGCAGAGACCCCTTTTGAAGAGCGGAGGGTTCTAACAACAGCCGATACATATGTCTCCCGCTATGCCCCACTGATCCACTTTAACGGCAACCGGTTTGATCTGCCTTTTCTGCACCGCCGCTGTGAGGAGTTGGGCCTGTCCTCCTGCTTCTTATCAAAGGAAAGCGTGGATCTGTACCAGCGGATCAAAATCTGCAAGAAGCTCTGCGGTCTGGCTAATAACCGGCAAAAGACCATGGAAGATTTTCTGCGGATTTCGCGTGAGGATCGCTATGACGGCGGACAGCTGATCTCGGTCTACCATGAATATGTGAAGACAGGGGCGGAAGAACTGCTGAAGCTGCTTCTGCTGCACAATGAGGAAGATATCATCGGCATGACCAGACTGCTGACGATGCTGAATTACGCTGACCTGCTGAAGGGCCGCGGCCCCTTACTGGCCGGTGAACCCGAACTCCAAAAGGGCAGCGGCAATGAGGCGCAGATTCTGGCCTTCCCTTTAACCAGGGAGGTGCCGGTACAGACCTCCTTCCGTCTGGAACAGTGGTACGGAATTCTAAAGGAGGATATGCTGAAGCTGCGCATTCCTCTCTTAGCGGGAGAACTGCGTTACTATCTGCCGAATTACCGGGATTATTATTATCTGCCCCAGGAGGATATGGCAATTCACAAAAGTGTGGCCGCCTATGTAGATAAGGATTACCGGCTGAAGGCCACGAAAGACACCTGTTATATAAAAAAATCCGGCATTTTTCTGCCTCTGCCGGAGGATATTGTGAAGGATATTTTTCAGGTGAATCTGGGAAGTACACTGTATGGGGAGTGGAAAGAAGAACTTCTCTTTGATACCGGCTACTGGGAAGCTTACCTACAGGCACTGTTCCGCCGGCTGGTATGATGGTAGGATGTGGTCCAAAACCCTTTTACTTTCTCTTCCAGATCCAGAAAGCTGTTCATAATAGTAATATTATCAAATTTTTTGCTATCATCATCTCGCGAAAATTTTATTACATGCATTCCTTGCTCTTGTGCGGGAATTAGATTTTTGTATCTGTCATCGATAAAAACGCAATTGCTTGCATCCGTTTTTGTCTGCTGGATCGCTATTTTATATATTTCTGCACTTGGTTTACGACATTTCACATCACCACTGATAACTGAAAAAGTAACCACCTCATCAATCCCTGATTTTTCCCTCAAATAAGCAGACCATTCACTTAAATCATTCGATAAAATTGCTAAATTATAATTATCTTTTAATTTCTTAGCCACTGCCATAAAATTTTCATCAATCGTAACGCAAGAATCTAAATATTCCTTACAAATCTCTTGTTCGCTTCCCTTTTCACAAAGGTTCATTTTCTTCCAAAAATCTTCCGAAGTAATCCTCCCCAAACTAGCATCCATATATACTTCGTTGATTTCTTCCCGGGATATTATTTTGTTACGTTCCTGCACAAAAGGAACTAATAAATCATTTGTGTCGTCTCCCACCTTAAAAATAACACCCATTGCATCAAAGATAATCCATTTTTTTCTCACAGCGTCACCTCCGATTTTCACCTGTTCGCTTTAACACTAGAATCTATTCACAGCGCTGCCAGCACCTCCAGCGACTTAAACCCTCTGTCAATATAATATTCCTTCAAGGCTTCCACCGCCGCAGAGAACTCCTGTAATGCCTGCTCGGCCAGGTTAAAAGTATACAGACTTTCATAAGGCGTCCGAAGGACAAAATCCCAGGCATAAGCGGCAGCGTCACCGGTCCGGCATAAGGGCGTCTCGCTGTACTCCCCATGTACGGCCATTCCACGCAGTTCGAAGACCGGGCGGATCAACTTCTTCGGCATGCTTTCTTTCCCCAGTGCCTTCAGAGATACATACAAAAGCTTCAGCATCTGCGTCTCATCCGTTCCTTCCCGTCCGTAATAGTCCGCAAATTCCATAAAATAGCTGCCATAACAGGCAGCTTCCAGATCCAGACTCAGGTTCTCAAAATAATTTTGGATCTCCATGGCGTATACGGTATAAGAGCTTCTTCCCTCATAGAGGAAAAACTGCCCAAAGGAAAAAGACCTGCTGCCGGCCAGCAGGCTGCTGTTCGGACGTCTGGCTCCCTTGGCAAAAGCGGAAATTTTCCCCCGCTCCCGCGTCAGAAGCACCAGACGGCGGTCATACTCTCCTATCGGCATGGAAGAAAGAACCATACCATTTACCGTGATCCGATCACTCATTTATCGCTCCTGTATCCGTAATTCTTCAGAAACAGCTCGTTGTCCCGCCACTCCTTCCGCACCTTGACCCAAAGCTGCAAATTCACCTTTGTGTCCATCAGCGCTTCTATCTCATAACGGGCTGCCGAACCAATCTTCTTCAGCATTGCGCCCTGCTTTCCAATGATAATGCCTTTATGGGAATCCCGCTCACAAATGATATTTGCTTCAATATCCACGATCCCATTCTTTCGCTCACTCATCTTCTCGACGGTAACCGCAATCCCATGAGGAATCTCATCCTGCAAATTCCGGAGTGCTTTCTCCCGAATCAGTTCTGCCGCAATCTGCCGCATCGGCTGGTCCGTCACCGTATCTTCATCAAAGTATTGGGGACCTGGCTTCATATAGGAAAACAGTACCCGCAGAAGCTCTTCCGTATTTGTGCCCTTCAGCGCCGATACCGGAATGATCTCCGCGAAATCCAGCACCTTACGGTAAGCATCAATAAAGCGGAGGATCTGCGTCTTCTCCACTGTATCCACCTTATTAATAACCAGAATCACCGGTGTCTTCACCTGCTTTAAACGGGAGATAATCGATTCCTCTCCGGCCCCAATAAAAGTGGACGGCTCTACCAGCCAGAGAATCAGATCCACTTCCTTCAAAGTGTGCTCTGCCGCACGAACCATATAGTCTCCCAGTTTATTCTTGGCTTTGTGGATTCCTGGCGTATCCAGAAAAATAATCTGTCCACGCTCATCCGTATAAACCGTCTGAATCCGATTCCGTGTGGTCTGGGGCTTATCGGACGTAATTGCAATTTTCTGTCCGATTAATTGGTTCATTAGTGTGGATTTTCCCACGTTGGGACGCCCAATTAAGGTTACAAACCCGGATTTAAATTCCTCTCTCAATAGAATACCTCTTCTTATGCTTATTCAACCGTGCGAAACAGATTTTCCGTATGAGAAAATACATCCCGGTCTTCTTCTATTTTAACAGCATTTCCCACAACACACAACTGCTTCTGACTGAGAACAGCCTCTGCCTGGGCACGCAGGGAACGAATCTCCGCCTGGCTGCAGCTTAAAATTTCCTCCCGGTCTCTGCGCCGCATCTCATCGGTAATCCCTCCCAGATAAGCCTGCAGGGAGGTTACTCCCCATTCGGAAGGATTCATAGGACGGTCCATCGTTCCAATCGCGCCAATAATAAACTTGGTCATGTCCTTCTCCTCAATGGTAAAGTTCTCCAGGTAAGAAACAATCCTGTCATATACCTCCAGCGTCTTCTTCAGGTTCGGATCCCGGTAAGACACAAAGAAGCCGCTTCCATTTCGCCCAAAGTTACACATGCAGCCATAGGCGCCGCCTTTTACCCGCACATTATTCCAGAGGTATTCATCTCCTAAAATCGCTTTCAACACCCGCAGGCTGCCCTTATAAGGAAGCCCTGCCTTACGGAAATTTCCGCACTGGGCCACATATTGCACACGGGAAGCGGTTTTAAAGCCTTCGTTCTTCCGCTCCAACGGAAATACGGGCGTCGGCCCTCCCATATAAGCTCCTGCCGCTTCTGCCGCAAAGACCGGCAGCTGCTCCGCCAGCTTTTGGAAGCCCTCCTGATCACAGGTGCAGCTTACTAATAAGCGCCCGGAGATAAAGATCCTTTTCACTAATTCCTGCAGCTTCTCCTGAAGTTTCTTCGGCTCCTGCGGATAGGAGGCTTCCAAATCTTCTAAGAACCGGAAATAATCAATTCCTCCGATTTGTTCATTGAAATAGGACACGGGTGATCCATAGGAGGCGGCACGCAGCACTGCCGTAGAATGACCACCATTTAACAGCTGCATTTCTGCCCTGGACTTAAACTGGGAAATCAACTCCTTCAGGCGTTTTTCTTCCGTAAACAAGGAACTCCTTAGAATTTCCCCCATCAGAGAAAGGGCATTCCCCATCTGATCATATAATACCTTTGTGTGAATTTCAAAATAGGGCGTAAACTCGCCCGGATTTTCCACCTGCTCAAAAGCTGTCACACTGCAGCCCACGCCGCCCGTCACAATATTCATCTCATGGTACAGGTCCTGATAGGTGTGCTCACCGGTGCTGACCAGGCATAGCAAGGACCGTAGAAGTCCCAGATACGGCAGGTCTTCCGGCATCACATCCGAAACATCATACAGCAGGCGCAGATAAGCAATCCCTCCGGTAAAGATCTGATGATGAATCACCCGCAGATCTCCAATGGATTTTTCTTCACTGCGGAGTGTCACGGGATCTCCTGGAATATCCTGCAATGACAGCATTGGCAGAGTATCCAGCTCTTCTCTGGCAGGCGGTGTATCCTGGTACAATGCCAGTGCTCTGGTCTGTTCTACCAGTACCTCTACTTCTGCTGCCGATAATTTGCCTTTATAAGCCGCCAGTTCCTTACGCAGTGTCTCTTCCCGTGCTTCGCTAAGCCCTGCTTTCGGACTCAGGATGACCGTTGCCCTGTGATTGTTCTGCAAGAGATACCGTTCCACCAGCGCTTCAAAATAGCCGGTGCCGATCTGTGCTTTTAAAAAGGCCAGTGGTTCCTCATATTTTAAGTGCATCAGCGGATCCTTCTCATCATATAACCAGCTGTCAAAGCACGCGATTCCATACATCAGTCCCTTGGGATAAGAGCCGAAATCCGCTTCCCGGTTACGGAATTCCAGATTATTGATTGCCGCCCGCAAGGATTTCTCCGGAAGACCTTCCTTTACAATTTCCTCCAAAGTGGCGCGGACCACTTCTTCCAGTGCCGCACGTTTTTGTTTCTCGGAATTTTTTACCACCAAGCTAAAATATGGCTGAAGAGTCCAGTTCCGGTAACCGCCAAAGACATCCTTGCCGATCCCGGCATCCAGTAATGCCTGCTTTAAAGGCGCTCCCTGTGCGGACAATAGGACATAATCCAGAATCTGGAAAGCCATATACAGCTTCTGATCCGTAATCTCTCCAATTACCCATTGCAGAGACATATAGGTCTGATTCTGACTGGATTCACCCTCTGCCAACGGATAAAACAATTCCGCCTCCGCCGGCTTCTCAAATGGCTTCTGCAGGAGAATTTCCGAATCCGGCCGAATCGCGTCGTAATGGTTCAGATATTCCTGATCCAGCCAGCGCAGCTTCTCCTCGATGTCCATATCCCCGTAGAGATAAATATAACTGTTCGAAGGATGATAGTACGTACGGTGGAAATCCAAGAAGCCCTCATAGGTCAGCGAGGAAATCTCTTCCGGATCCCCTCCCGATTCAAAATGATAAGTCGTATCTGGAAAAAGCACTGCCTGAGAATACCGTTCCAGGACCTCCTCCGGTGCCGAAAACGCTCCCTTCATCTCATTGTAAACCACTCCGTTAATTGTCAGCTCATTCTCGGCCGACTCCAGCTCATAATGCCAGCCCTCCTGCTGAAAAATCTTTGGATTCTGATAGATCATAGGATTCAGAACCGCATCCAGATATACATCCATCAGATTTTGAAAATCCTGATCATTGCAGCTGGCCACCGGATAAACCGTCTTATCCGCAAAGGTCATAGCATTCAGATAGGTCTGCAGAGAGCTCTTCTCCAGTTCAATAAAAGGATCCTTCACCGGGAACTTCTTCGAACCGCAGAGCACGGAATGCTCCAGAATATGCGGCACGCCGGTGCTGTCGGAAACCGGTGTACGGAATCCAACGGCAAAGACCTTATTGTTATCATCATTCGACAGCAAAAATAATCTCGCGCCGCTTTTGGGATGGCGCAGAATATATGCTTTGGAATTTAACTCCTCCAGGAATTCCTCCCGGATTAACGTATAGGAAGATGGCAAATTCATAAGTACCTCCGTTCATTTGCTCTTGTAATAGGAAGTCGATTCTTTCTTTATAGGGTGCCTGATATAAAATATTTTATTACGGCAAAAAACTCCCGTACCAAATAATTGACCTGTAAAAAGCCTTCGGACGGCGCTGCAATTCCTTCTACATGAACAAGCCCCAACTTTTTACCAATCTGAACAGAACGAAATACATGAAAATTATTTGTAACAATTCCAACCGAAGGATTCTCCCCCTCCATTTGTTCCATACTAAAGCGGATATTCTCTTCCGTATTCACGGCGTGCTCTTCCTTACGGATGCGTACTGCCGATATTCCATGTTCTTCTAAATAGACCGACATGGCCTCTGCTTCCGTAATGTCCTCGCCGGGCCCCTGTCCGCCGGACACAATGACCACGGTATCCGGATTATCCTGAAGATAGTCAATTGCCTCATCCAGCCTCATCTTCAGCGAACGGGAGACCACCTCGCCCCGCACCTGCGCGCCCAACACGATCAGGTAATCCAAATTCTGGCTTCCCCGGTCAAAACAATGCCGGATAATCACACTTTCTACCAGGAAAAACAGCAAAATCGCCGCCAGCGCAGTAGAATACAACAGAACCCGCAGGTAAACCGGCATTCGAAAATGTTCGCGGAACCAGGCGGTAAACGCAAAAACAAAACTGGCGGCAGGCCAGAACCACACAAAAGCAGAGCTGACGCCGGCGCCAAGCAGTAATATCACAAAATAGAGAAAGCAGATTCCTGCAAGAATCAGAAGAAAAACCGTCATATATCTCCTTTACCTCTATACCGTCTTCCGGCGCAGAATATCATATTCCTGCAGCTCCACTCCCAGATCGGGGTACAGCTTCTGCTCCGGGTGCGGGGCGCTTTCCACGTCATTGCCCTCTTCATCCCGAATACCTTTTACCGTAACCGGTAAATTACTTCCGTCCGGGCGCATAATCTCCAGCTCTTCCCCAACGGAGAATTTATTTTTCTGCAGAATAAAGGGCTTCCCGTCCTCCATTTCTACAGTTCCCAGATATACATATTCCGTCTTATAGGTATTGGCGTCATAAATCTGGGATTCGCTATCCGACCGCCCGAAATAAAAGCCTGTGCCAAAGGGACGGGTGGTGCATTTTCCCACTTCTTCTTTATACCAGTTAAGACGGCGAAAATATTTCTCCGGATCCTCCCTATAATCGTCAATCGCAGTCCGGTAAGCCCGGGCCACTGTAGCCGCATACAGAGCGGTCTTCATCCGCCCCTCTACCTTGAAACTGCTGATTCCTGCATCTACCAGCTCCGGAATATGCTCGATCATACAAAGGTCCTTAGAATTGTACAAATATGTTCCCCGCTCGTCTTCAAACACCGGCATGAATTCACCGGGGCGGGTCTCCTCCATCAAATGATATTTCCAGCGGCAAGGATGGGTACAGGCTCCCTGGTTCGCATCCCTGCCCGTCAGGTAATTGCTCATCAGGCAGCGTCCCGAATAGGAAATACACATGGCCCCATGGACGAAGCTCTCAATCTCCATATCCTCCGGAATCTGTGCACGGATCTCATGCAGCTCCGGCAGCGTAAGTTCTCTGGCAGATACCACCCGTCGGATGCCCTGCTGGTACCAGAATAAATAGGTTCCGTAATTGGTATTATTCGCCTGGGTGCTGATGTGCACGGGAATCTCGGGACACAAACTCTTCGCCAGTGTAAAAAGTCCGGGATCGGACAGAATCAGTGCGTCCGGCTTTGCCGGCTTTAGCTGCAGGAAAAGGCGCATGGCCTTCGGCATATCCTGATTGTGTGCAAAGACATTTGCCGCAATATAGACCTTGGCTCCATGCTCATGGGCAAAGCGAATCCCCTCTTTGATCTCCGGCAGCGTAAAATTCTTCGCTTTTGCCCGTAAGCTCAGCTCCGACGCTCCCAGATAAACCGCATCCGCTCCATAAGTAATCACTGTTTTCAAAATCTCCAGGCTGCCTGCCGGCATTAATAATTCTGGTTTCTTCATCTTTTTATCCTCACACTGACTGTCACACCATCCCCGATCGGTACAATGGACGTCTCTAGATCCTCCCTGTGTTTTAGTTCATACAAATAATCCCGCATTCGTCCATGAATAGTGCGGTCCCTGCGAGGCACGGCATAACGGGATTCCAGCAGAATTCCATCCTGGAAAACATTATCCGTTACCAGCACGCCGCCTGGCGGCAATAAACGCATTACCTCCGGCAGAAAGTGAAGATACTGCCCCTTTGCCGCATCCATAAATATAAAATCGTAGGGACCGGCCAAGGTAGTTAACACCGTGGCCGCATCCCCTTCTAATAACTGTATTTGCTGCTCCTTCCCCGCCCGTTTAAAATTCTCTCTGGCAATGGGGATCCGCTTCTCATATTTTTCAACAGTCGTAATTCTGCCATCTTCCGAAAGGGATTCACTCATGCGGAGAGCCGAATATCCCGTCGCAGTACCTACTTCCAAAATTTCCCTCGGCTGCTTCAATGCCACCAGCATTTTGAGGAAGGCTGCTGTTTCAGGACGGATAATCGGCACAAAATGCTCCGCCGCATGCTCCCGGATTTCCCGGATTAACGCGGAACATTCCGGTTCAAGACTCTGAAGATATACCCGCAGCCGCTCGTCATTCATTACTCTGCTCCGCCTCCGATGGATTATCCACCTCGGTACTCTCCTCCGATTCTCCATGGCCGCTCTCTGTAGCAAACACCGCCGTCTCCGTTTCTGTCTCTACCTCTACAATCATGACTTCAATCATCTCCCGGATCGTCTGGGAGGTGTTCAGCTCATAGGTGCCCGGCTGAATCGGATATTTACTGTCGGTATACATCCATGCCTGTACCCGGAACCCCGTCGTATCCTGAATCAGGCCCTTGCTCTTCAAAAGATCCGCAATTTCCTCATGGGTCATATCCTTTTGGATGGTCACGGTAATATCAACGCCGGACCCGGCAGCTACCGCCTTTGTAGTAAATATAGAATAGCCAAAATTGTATGCTTTATTAATACCAAAATAGAACAGGAGAATCAGCGCCGAATATACGATAATCCGGATTCCAAAACGGCTGACCACCATTGTAACTGCATTCAATGTTTTTAAACTATCCTTCTTTCCTGCCTTTTTCGACCGGCTTTTACTCATACTATGCCTCCATAATAATGGGAAGAATCATCGGCCCTCTCTTCATACGCTTCCAGAGATAATCGTTTAAATCATCCCGGATCACATTCTTCATCTTGCCCCAGTCCGTAATTTTCCGATCCTGGCAATCCACAATCGATCCCATTACCACTCGCTTTGCATCTTCCATTAAATCTTCTGATTCCCGCACATAAACAAAACCGCGGGTTACAATATCCGGGCCGGATAAAGGCTGATTTGTTCCCTTCTCTAACACAACCACAACGATTATTATACCATGCTGTGCCAGCATCTGTCTATCACGGAGTACAATATTTCCTACATCGCCTACGCCTAAACCATCTACCAATACCGCTCCTACAGGAACTCTTCCGGTTATTTCCGCATCGTCCCCGTCCATTTCCAGCACCTCGCCGGAATGCATCACGAAGGTATTCTCCTTCGGTATGCCCATTTCCTGCACCAGGCGCGCATGGGCCTGTAAATGGCGGTATTCCCCATGAACCGGAATCGCATACTTAGGACGTACCAGTGAATAGATCAGTTTGATCTCTTCCTGGCATGCATGTCCGGATACGTGGGTATCCTGGAAGACAACATTCGCGCCCAGCAGCGACAGCTCATTAATAACCTTGGAGACTGCCTTTTCATTACCGGGAATAGGAGTAGAACTTAAAATGATTGTATCTCCCGGCTCAATGGATACCTTACGGTGAATATTGGCCGCCATCCGTGAAAGCGCCGCCATGGACTCACCCTGACTGCCGGTGGTGATCAGAACGGTCTTCTCCTTCGGATAATTCTTTAATTTCTCAATTTCTATCAGGCATCCTTCCGGAATCTTAATATATCCCAGTTCCTGTGCCGTTGTCATAACATTCACCATGCTGCGGCCTTCTACCACTACCTTACGGCCATACTTATACGCGGAATTAATAATTTGCTGCACACGGTCTACATTGGAAGCAAAAGTCGCCACAATAATCCGGCTGTCCTGATGCTCGTTAAACAAATTATCAAAGGTCTTGCCTACGGTCTTCTCCGACATCGTAAAGCCTTCCCTCATTACATTTGTGCTCTCGCAGAGCATGGCCAGTACACCCTTTTTCCCAAGTTCCGCGAAGCGGGACAGATCCACCGGATCTCCAAATACAGGCGTATAATCAATCTTAAAGTCACCTGTATGAATGATTGTCCCCACCGGGGTAAAGATGGCCAGTGCCGCCGCATCGACAATACTGTGATTCACCTTAATGAACTCAATGCGAAATTCGCCCATGTTAATGGACTGACTATATTTTACGACTTTGCGCTTAATGTTCTTCGGGATTCCATGCTCCTTCAGCTTGTTCTCAATAATTCCCAAAGTCAGCTTGGTGCCATAGATCGGTACCGGAATCTGCTTTAATACATATGGCAGGGCACCAATATGGTCCTCATGTCCATGGGTAATAAAGAATCCCTTTACCTTACTAAGGTTGTCCTGCAGGTATGTGATGTCCGGAATTACCAAATCTATGCCCAGCATATCATCGGATGGAAATGCCAAACCGCAGTCCACAACAATAATACTGTCTCCGTATTCGAAGGCAGTGATGTTCATTCCAATTTGTTCCAGTCCGCCCAGTGGAATGATTTTCAGTCTTAAATTGTCTTGTTTCTTCAAAAATTAACCTCCTGATTTTATTATTTTCCGCTCTTTATCTTACGCTAAAACTCCAAATCCACATCGTCCAGCAGTTCCGCAAATACCGACAGCAGATAATCCATTTCGTTCTCATCATCCACCATCTCATACACAGCCGTCGCTTCCGCACTATTGGATTTGTCCTTTAAGATGTAGCAGTCTCCGTCGCCGGATTCTACATCCGCCGCCAGAATATAATCAACACCGCCTATGCGTGTGCCTTCCAAAATAAATAATTCTAGTTCCTCACCGGTTTCGCCTTCAAAAATAAGCTTCTCTGTCATAATATACTCCCTAAAAGCGCTCTGCGCCTCCTGATTTCGATTCAAGATAGCTTTGCAGGATCAGGCATGCCGCAATCTGATCAATGACTTCCTTGCGATGCTCGCGGCGCACGCCTGTCTCAATCAGGCTTCGCTCCGCCGCCACTGTGGTCAGCCGTTCATCCCACATAATAACAGGGAGACCTGTACGACGCTCCAGCTGTTCCTTAAAATCCAGAGTCTTTTCGCCACGTTCTCCCACTGTGTTGTTCATATTCTTGGGAAATCCCAACACAATTTCCGTCACTTCATATTGCCGTACCAGTTCTGCAATCCGCGCCAGTGTACGGCGCAGCTTATTCTCTGCCGGGCGTTCAATCGTCTCCAACCCCTGGGCCGTAATACCCAAGGGGTCACACATTGCCACCCCTACTGTATGAGAGCCATAATCCAGACCTATTATCCGCATCGGCCGCTCCTAAAACTTGGTCTGCATGACATCGATGTAGACCCTCATAAGTTCTTCCAGAATTTCATCCCGCTCCACCTTAGAAATCAGGGTACGGGCACCTCCGTAATTTGTGATATAGGTAGGATCGCCCGACATAATATAGCCTACAATCTGGTTAACCGGATTATAGCCCTTCTCTGTCAATGCCTGGTATACACGTTCCAGTACCTCTCCTACTTCAATCTGTTTCTCTTGCAGAGATGCAAAACTCTGCGTTTTCTGTAAATCTGCCATACCGATCACATGTCCTCACTTACTGCAGCTTTCTTCCCCGTTATAAGGATGCTGGGGGCAAAAATGGCCTCCGACCTTACAGCTACTCTCCATTGTAATATAAATTTGCTAAAGACGCAAGTCCCTCGGCAATTATATTCTGATAATTTTATATACAAGGTCCCCCGGCTGATGCCCATCTGCCGCTACGCAGACCTTCACATATTCTCTGGTATAACCGGTAAAAAAAATCTTATTCTCCCTGACCACCGGCTCCTCCAGCAATATTTCCTGTTCCTGTCCGTCGAAGCAGCGGCGAAAAGCCGCCACATGTCTTTCATTCATCTCTAGGAGCCGATTGCTGCGGACTGTCTTGATTAGCTCCGGAACCTGCGCAGGCATAGAAGCTGCCTGGGTTCCTTTCCGTTTGGAATATTTAAAGATATGCATTTCTGCCAGGTTCACCTCCTCCAGAAAACGGCAGGTCTCTTCAAACTCCTCCTCCGTCTCCCCCGGAAAACCTACAATCACATCGGTAGTAATCGCCGGATGAGAAAATGCCCTCCGCAAAACTATACATTTCTCATAGTATTCCCTGATTGTATAGCGCCGATTCATCCGTTTTAAAGTCTCATCACAGCCACTCTGCAGAGAGAGATGAAAATGCGGGCAAAATTTCTCGCAAGCTGCCATCGCCTGCACAAATTCCTCTGTAATAATCCGCGGCTCCAGTGATCCCAGACGGATCCGCATAATTCCGGGGACTTCTGCCAGTCTGAGAATCAGATCCTGCAATGGACCTCCCATAGGTGCTCCGGAGAAATCCATGCCATAGGAGCTTAAATGAATTCCCGTCAGGACAATTTCCCGGTATCCTTTCTCTGCCAGCCTTCCTGCCTCCTGCAGCACCTCTTCCGCCTTTCGGCTGCGGACGCGTCCCCGTACATACGGAATCAGACAATAACTGCAAAACTGATTGCAGCCGTCCTGCACCTTCAAAAATGCCCGGGTATGTTCTGCACCCGAAGTCAGGCCGAGAGACTCAAATTCCGTCACCTGACCGATCTCTGTCACAGCACTGGCATGTACCTCCAGAAGCTCTGCCAGCCGCCCCTTCTGATCATTTCCAATTACAAGATCAACTGCTTCATCTGCCTGGACACCCTCCTGATCTGCCTGGACATAGCAGCCTACGGCTACGACGACCGCGTCCGGATTCATCTTCCTGGCCCGGTGCAGCATCTGCCGGGACTTCCGATCTGCCACATTGGTAACCGTACAGGTATTGATCACATAAATATCCGCACCCGGCTCAAAGGGTACAATCTCATAACCCTTACCGGATAATTGCTGCAGCATTGCCTCTGTCTCATAGGCATTTACCTTGCATCCTAAATTGTGAAAAGCAACTTTCTTCATATTTCACCACCCAATTTACACGGAATAACTTGACTTTTGACTGCCGCAACGCTACTATAAAAGAAAACGATAAAGGGGTACAACACTATGACAGCCGTACAGATTTCCTTGAACTCTATCGATAAAGTAAAAAGCTTCGTAAGCGACATCACCCGGTTTAACAGCGATTTTGACCTGGTATCCGGCCGCTATGTAATTGACGCAAAATCCATTATGGGTATCTTCAGCCTGGATTTATCCAAGCCCATTAATCTAAGCATCCACTCCGATACAGAGATTGATGAAATCCTGAAGATCCTCGAGCCTTATCTGATTAAGCAGTAAGGGGATAACTACCTCCACTATAAGATGTAATAACGTAGAACCAGCTTTGGTTCTACGTTTTTTATTCCTTTCATCCCACTATAATGCTCTCTGTCGTCTGAATCGCTTCCTCTACCAGGCGGTCGATCTTTTCAACCAGCTTATTTTCCGAACGCCGGATTACATTCAGGTTCGGCTTCGTGACCGGGTGCCTGGCTACAAAGATTGTACAGCAATCTTCAAATGGCTGAATCGAAATATTATACGTATCAATTTTCTGAGCGATGTCCACAATATCCTGCTTATCAAAAGCAATCACCGGACGGAATACCGGAATCGTGCAGACATCATTCGTCGCTGCCAGACTCTGCATCGTCTGCGAAGCCACCTGCCCAATGCTCTCACCTGTAATCAATGCCTGGCATCCATTCTCCTTTGCCAAACGCTCTGCAATACGCATCATATAACGGCGCATCAGAATCGTCAGCTCATCATGAGGACAGGTCTCATAAATGTAAAGCTGGATCTCCGTAAAATTCACCACATGCAGACGGATCGGGCCGGAGTATTTCGCTACCTTTTCTGCCAGATCCACGACCTTCTGCTTTGCCCGTTCACTGGTATAGGGCGGCGCATGGAAATACACAGCCTCCAGCCGGACGCCCCGCCTGGATACCATATAACCAGCCACCGGACTATCAATACCGCCTGACAGCAGCAGCATGCCTTTTCCATTGGTTCCGACGGGCATTCCCCCGGGACCTGGAATGATTCGGGAATAAATATTGATCTGCTCCCGGATCTCTACATTTAAGTATACCTCCGGATTATGGACATTCACCCGGATCTCCGGGAATGCATCCAGAATCACTTCCCCCAGCTTCGCGTTCAGCTCGTTGGAGTCCATCGGATAATCCTTCCTGGCACGACGAGCCATTACCTTAAAGGTAATGCTCTTGTCCGGATACATTTCATCCATATAGGCCACTACTTTGCGGCTTAGATCTTCAAAACCTTCATCCGGGATCTGCACCAAGGGACAGATTCCCACAATTCCAAAGACATGGCGAAGAGCCTCTATTGCCTCCTCATAATCAAAGTCTCCCTGGGCATTCACATAAATTCTGCCGGACACCTTGCCTACGGAGAAATCCCCTTCCACCGGTTTTAAAGCCCGTACGATCTGGCTGACCAGCATGTCCTCAAACATATAGCGGTTCTTGCCTTTAATGCCGATCTCCGAATATTTAATTAAAAACGACTGAAATTTCATTGCTATCTCCTTTTGAAACGGCGCAGAAAAGGCACCAGCTCCTTCAACGCCTGAAGGGCGGCATCTGTCTCTTCCTCCGTGGTAAACATACTTAAGCTGAACCGAAGGGTACAATCCGCCAGCTTAGAGTCCAAACGAATAGCCTCCAGCGTAGAGCTTGCACCTGCATGATGAGAAGAACAAGCCGAGCCGGACGAAACATAAATCCCTTTTTCTTCCAGCGCATGCAGCAATACTTCACTGCGGATTCCCGCAAAGCCGGCACTGATCACATGAGGAGCTCCTTCCCTGCCGCCAGGCCCATTCAGATAAACCTCAGGGATCTCCTGCAGCCCCTGCCAGAACCGTTCCCGGAGTGCATACATCTGCTCATTATGCCCTTCCAGATCCTTGTGAATCGCTTCTGCAGCCACACCCAGCCCTGCAATTCCAGGCACATTTTCGGTCCCGGAACGCAGCCCTTTCTGCTGGTCTCCGCCAAATAGGATCGGTTTTATTTTTACCTTATCCTTCACATAGAGAAAGCCGGCTCCCTTGGGCCCATGAATTTTATGGCCACTGACCGACAGTAGATCGATCCCGGCATTACGGGGACGAATCCGGTATTTCCCATAACCCTGCACTGCATCCACATGGAATAATACGGCAGGCCATTTCTCCTTCAGCAGCTTTCCAATCTCTTCCACCGGCTCTCTGGCACCAATCTCATTATTCACCATCATAACGGATACGAGAATCGTCCCCGGTGTCATGGCTCCGGCCAGATCTTCCAGCGAAATCTGCCCCCGCCGGTCCACCGGCAGATAGGTGACCGAATACCCCTGCTCTTCCAAATGCCGCATCGGATTCAGTACTGAAGGGTGCTCAATCGAAGTGGTAATCAGATGGCGTCCGGCTCTGTAATTCGCCGCCGCTCCGCCCAGAATTGCCAGGTTATTTGCC
>Ga0153923_100288_pt1 | contig 19317 bp, 16 predicted proteins | sample TSNJ007MetaG_FD_104682 | JGI IMG/M metagenome (GOLD analysis project Ga0153923, IMG submission 104682) | Attine ant fungus gardens microbial communities from New Jersey, USA - TSNJ007 MetaG | ecosystem: Host-associated > Fungi > Mycelium > Unclassified | place: USA: New Jersey, Brendon T. Byrne...
GCGGCCGCAGGGGGCTTAGGTGTCATTATTCCCCCCAGTATCCCTTTCGTGGTATTTGGTGTTTCTACAGGAGTTTCCATTGGAGCATTGTTTGTTGCCGGTGTGATTCCCGGAATACTCATCGCCTTGGCACTGATGATTAATGCATATATCTACTGTAGACGGAATGGGGAAGATAAGAGCCTTATAGCCGATAACCATAATAGTTTGAAAAAGAGAGGCGTTTTTCGGGTTTTCCGTGATGGATTCTGGGCTTTACTCTCACCGGTTATTATACTTGGCGGCATCTACGGTGGTGTTGTTACCCCTACCGAAGCTGCTTGTGTGTCGGTCTTCTATGCCCTGTTTGTCAGTTTATTTATATACAAATCGATGAAGGCTTCCGATCTCATTACGTATATGAGAAATTCTGTGCGTTCCTATGCCCCCATTATTTGTCTGTTGGCATTTGCTATGGGATTCAGCCGTATCATCACGCTGCTTAAGGCACCGCAAATGATGTCTGACTTTATCACAAGCGCCATCAACAGTCCTTTTGTCTTTTTGTTATCCGTCAATATCATACTGCTAATTATCGGTATGTTTATGGACACCGGACCGGCAATTGCGATTCTCGCTCCCCTTTTTATCCCGGCAGCGGTTGCTCTGGGAATTGATCCGGTCCATTTCGGAATAGTCATGACGGTGAACCTCGCAATCGGTTTCGTTACCCCTCCCTTTGGTGTAAACCTGTTTGTGGTATCGCCTATCGTTGACATTCCAGCCATCGCAATTGGTAAGAAGGCACTTCCGTTTATTTTTTTCTTTATCCTGGCGCTGTTGTTAATTACATATATCCCATCGGTAAGTCTGTTTCTGGGTAGTATTATATAACATAAAAAACAAATTTAGGAGGAGCCATGAAAAAACTAGTATTAGCATTGGTAATTGGCCTGATGGTATTCCAGATAGCTGGATGTGGGCTGAATGCAGGGGAAAGCACTACAACTGGTTCGGATTCTGCCGGTCTCACGAATTCGGCGGCCAGGGATGGTACTGAGGCATCGGAAGAAACGTTCAATATTACTTACGCCTATGCCGACTCGGAAGACTCTATGGTACATGCAACCGCCTCAAAGTTCAAAGAAGTAGTCGAGGAAATGTCGGGAGGCAGAGTTTCGATTGACCTGTATCCCAATGGCAGCCTGGGCAGTACCGTAGAATTAGCGGCTGGTTTAAAGGATGGAACAATCACTATGATGAGCGGCGATATGACACCGGTTATTTATGAGCCATACGGTATATTTGAATCGCCATTCATTTTTACGGATCGGGCAACCGCATTAAAGGTGATGGAAAAAGGTTCAGAGTTTCGCAATGCAATCGATGATATATCGGAACAGGCAAATATTAAGTTGTTGTCTGCTGTTCCATCCAGTTTTCGGATGTTGAGTACGAATAAGGAAACCCGTTCAATGGCGGATATTGCGGGCACAAAGATTCGCGTTATGGAAGATGAGATCCCGATGACCTTATGGAAATCATTAGGTGCCAGCCCAACGCCGCTGTCCATTGGTGAGGTTTATATTGCATTACAGCAGGGGCTGGTGGAAGCGCAGGAAAACCCAATGTCCCTTATGATAAGCTATAAGTTTTATGAGCAGCAGAAGTATTTGGTGGCAACGAACCATAAGTTTTTCTTTACAGAAATATTGATGAATCTCCAATATTATAACAATTTGCCGGATGATATCAAAAGGATTATTGACGAGGCGCTGGTCGAGGTGGATGCTTTCACTTACCAGTATGGCATTGATGATGAAAATAAAGCTCGTGAATTTCTGGAGGAAAACGGTGTGGAGTATATTGAATTATCCGATGAAGATTATGCCCAAATGAGAGAGGCGGCTGCACCGGTTTATGATATTATTCGGCAGCGATGCGGTGATGATATGGTTGATTTATTGCTGAAATCGGTGGAAGAAGCCAATTAACGAGGAGTGTGTGATGGAATCTATTGGAATAGGGATCGTCGGCGGAGGATATGCGGCATGGCTACATGGCTGTGCTTATGAAAAGGTGAGCAAGGTGCCTTTTCGCCTAGTTACAGTGGCGGATATTTGTCCGGAGAGTGCTAGAAAAACGGCTGATTTGTTTGGTTTTCAAAAAACAACCATCAACTATGAAGAAATGCTTTGCGATGATGATATCGACATTATTGATATCTGTACGCCTCCTGTTTTGCATAGCCAAATTGTTGCAAAGGCAATGAAGGCAGGAAAACATGTTATCTGCGAAAAGCCGCTTACAGGTTATTTTGGAAGGCCAGGGGATGCAGTCCCAATCGGGAAGACTGTTTCGAAAGCAAAGATGTATCAATCGGTCTTAGCGGACATGGATGAAATCAAAGAAATTGTCATGTCAAGTAAAGGCAAATTCATGTATGCGGAAAATTTTGTTTATGCTCCTTCCACTAAAATGGCGGCACAAATGATTCAGGTGAAAAGGAGCAAAATTCTGTTTATGAAAGGAGAAGAAAGCCTGAAGGGGTCCAGTTCTCCTTTAGCCGGACAATGGGACAAGACAGGTGGCGGTTCTCTTATGCGCGTTGGCTGCCACCCGTTAACCGGTATGCTGTACCTGAAAGGGGTTGAAGCCAAAGCACGGGGGGAATGCATAACTGTCAAGAGCGTTGTGGCAGATACAAGTGTTGTTACAAAAAAATTATCGGGTGAGGAACATCAGTATATTGATATTTATCCCGATGATGTTGAGGATATTGCTACCGTATCCATTACTTTTTCCGATGATAGTAAAGCACTCATAATTGCAACGGATGTTTGTCTTGGCGGTGCGAAAAATTATATGGAGCTGTATTGTAATAATGCGAACTTTGTCTGCAACATGACTCCGGTTAACATTTTTGGCACTTATTTCCCAGATGAAAAAGATATGGAAGGAATGGATCTTGGATTTGGTTTATCAACAAAAGCCGGTTGGAATCATCCTTTTGTGTCGGATGACCTGATTAGAGGTTACATAGGGGAATTTCAGGACTTTTTAGAGTGTGCCTGCCACGGCAATAGAGAACCGCTTTCCTCGTTTGAGCTGGCGTATGAGTCGATGAGAGTAATGTATGCCGCTTACCTATCAGCAGAAGAGGGTCGCAAAATTCTGCTATAGAAATCTTGGTAGAAAAATCGTTCGAATCATCATTACACAAAACAGATGAAGGATTATTTCTGATTCCTTCAACTGTTTTGTGTACTAAAACCAGACAGATCAAACTATGAATTGAAAAAAGCGTAAAAAAAGCAAAGAAAATGCTTGCTTTTTCCATAAATATGTGCTACAATATTTTAGAAAATATAGAGAAACAGTGAAAGAGTGGGCGCGAGTCCACTCTTTGAACGTTGTTAGGACAATTCAAATCCGACTTTAGAAAGGGGATCATTCATTTGCCCAGATACGAAGATTATGAACAGAAGACCGAACAGATACTGCAGCCGATTTTAGCGGAGCATTCTTATGAGCTGGTAGATGTGGAATTTGTAAAGGAAGGCAGCAATAAGTACCTGCGTGCCTACATCGACAAGCCCGGCGGCATTACCATCGACGACTGTGAGCTGGTCAGCAGAACTTTAAGTGACCGGCTGGATGAGATGGATTTTATTGAAGAAGCTTACATTCTGGAGGTGAGTTCACCTGGTCTGGGAAGACCCCTGAAGAAGGAGAAGGATTTTGCCAGAAGCCTGGGAGCAGAAGTGGAGATTCGCTGCTTCCGTCCGGTGGATAAGCAGAAGGAATTCCGTGGAATATTGAAGGCATACGATGCCGCGACGGTTACAATCGAAGAGGATGAAGAAACAGAACGCATATTGGAGCGGAGCAATCTTGCGCTAATCCGGCTGGCGTTTGACTTTTAAAGGAGGATAACGGAAAATGAATAAAGAATTACTGGAGGCGATGAATATCCTGGAGAAGGAAAAAGACATCAGCAAAGAAACACTGCTGGAAGCAATTGAAACTTCTCTGCTGACCGCCTGCAAGAACCATTTTGGCAAGGCTGATAATATAAAGGTACAGATTGACCGGGATACCTGCGATTATGAACTTTATGCTGAGAAAGAGGTGGTTGAGGAGGTCGAAGATCCGGTCATGCAGATCAGTCTCGATGATGCCAGAAAGCTTAACGCAAATTTCGGAGTAGGTGATATTGTCCGCCAGGAGATTAAATCCAGGGAATTCGGACGTATCGCGACGCAGAATGCTAAGAACGTAATTTTGCAGAAGATCCGGGAAGAGGAACGTAAGGTGGTGTTCGACCAGTTCTATGCCAAAGAGCGTGAGGTCGTAACAGGAATTGTCCAGCGTTACATCGGTAGGAATATCAGTGTGAATCTGGGAAAAGCGGATGCACTTTTGAATGAGAATGAGCAGGTAAAAGGTGAGATATATGAACCGACCGAGCGGATCAAGGTATTGATCCTGGAGGTTAGAGACCATACAAGAGGTCCAAGGATTCTGGTATCCAGGACACACCCGGAGCTGGTGAAACGCCTGTTTGAATCAGAGGTGACGGAGATTCAGGACGGCACGGTGGAAATTAAGGCGATTTCCCGTGAGGCCGGTTCCCGTACCAAGATGGCGGTTTGGTCCAATGAACCGAATGTGGATCCGGTAGGAGCTTGTGTCGGCGTTAACGGATCCCGTGTGAACTCTGTAGTAGAAGAGCTTCGCGGTGAGAAAATCGATATTATTAACTGGAGTGATAACTCCGCTGAGTTAATTGAGAATTCTTTAAGTCCGGCGAAGGTAATCTGTGTACTGGCAGATGACGATGAAAGGACTGCCCAGGTGGTGGTACCGGATTATCAGCTGTCTCTGGCGATCGGTAAGGTAGGACAGAATGCCAGGCTGGCAGCACGCATGACCGGTTATAAAATAGATATTAAGAGCGAAAGTCAGGCCAGAGAAAGCGGCCTGTTCGAAGAAATCGGATATATTGAGGATTACTACGAGGAATTTGAAGAAGGAGAATATTCCGAAGGCGAATTTGAGGGTATAGAAGCGGAAGAGATGATTCTTCCAAAAGAGTAAAGGATAGGATGTGATTACGTGGGTATTGTTCGGAAACAGCCGCAAAGAGCCTGCATAGGCTGCGGCGAAATGAAAGACAAAAAGCAGTTGATTCGTGTGCTGAAGACGCCGGAGGGCGAATTTATAATTGACACAACCGGTAAGAAGAATGGGCGTGGCGCTTATCTTTGCCGGAGTATGGATTGTTTTGAGAAGGCGGCGAAGACGAAAGGCCTGGACCGCTCCTTCAAAATGTCCATACCAGCCGAGGTCTATGATCGGCTGAGAGAGGAGCTGGCAGCAGTTGAATCTAAGTAAGACGTACGGGATGCTTGGGCTTGCCGCCAAAGCAGGGAAAATTGCCAGTGGGGAGTTTTCCACAGAGAAAGCGGTGAGGAGCAAGCTTGCGTTTTTAGTAATTGTGGCCGAAGACGCGTCGGATAACACGAAAAAAATGTTCCGCAACATGTGTACTCACTACAATGTGCCTTTTTACATTTGCAGTGACAAGAGCAGCCTGGGTCATGTGATTGGCAAAGAACAGAGGGCATCTCTGGCAGTGACGGGCGAAGGGTTTGCAAAAGCGGTGGAACAGCAATTAGCAGATAGTAATTATGACGGAGGTAGTGAGCATGGCAATGGATAAAAATAAAGATGAGATGTTAGATAAAGAACCAAAGACCACTCTTGCACAGGCAGGAGAAGAAGGAGAACCTAAGAAGAAGAAAATTACGGCAGTGTTCCGGAAGCAAAACAGCACCCAGAACAGCCTGAAATCCCGTCCGGGAAATGGTGGGTCATCCCAGGCGAAGAAGCCGGCAGAAAAGCCAGCGGGAAAACCGGCGGAAAAGCCGGCGGGAAAACCGGCGGAAAAGGCAGTAGTGAAACCGAAGGCAGCACCGGCTCCGAAGCCGGAAACGATTGTGATATCTGCAGCAGAAGTGAAGCCGGAACCGGAAGCGAAACCGGCTCCCCGTTTTGTGGATATGGAGAAGGTCCGTGAGGCGGACCGGCCAACACCCCGTTCTTCTGGGAACAGAGGCCAATATGGCAATCGCTCCGGTCAGGGCGGCTATCGCGGAAATAGTGACCGACCTCAGGGTCAGGGCGGCTATCGCGGAAATAGTGACCGACCTCAGGGTCAGGGCGGCTATCGCGGAAATAGTGACCGACCTCAGGGTCAGGCCGGCTACCGCGGAAACAGTGACCGTCCCCAGGGTCAGGGCGGCTATCGTGGAAGCAGTGACCGTCCCCAGGGTCAGAGCGGCTATCGTGGAAGCAGTGACCGTCCCCAGGGTCAGGGCGGCTATCGTGGAAGTAGTGACCGTCCCCAGGGTCAGGGCGGCTATCGTGGAAATAATGACCGACCTCAGGGTCAGGGCGGCTATCGGGGGAATACCCCCCAGGGCCAGGGCGGCTATCGCGGGAATACCCCCCAGGGCCAGGGCGGCTATCGCGGCAATAACTCCCAGGGAGCTGACCGTCCCCGTCCTGCCGGCGGAGATTTTGGCGGCTCCGGAATGGCAAAGCCCAGCGGCAAGAACCAAAAGGGCACTCAAAAGCCACAGGGACGTTACGATAAGAAGGGCAGTGACGATCTGCGCCGGCCCGGCACAAAGGTCGCGAACAAGGACCTTGCAAAGCCGGCAAGACCGACGAGGAGAGAAGTAGAAAAACCGCAGATCAAGATGATTGTGCTGCCGGATGTTCTGACCATTAAAGAATTGGCAGAAAAGATGAAAATCCAGCCTTCGGCAATTGTGAAGAAGCTGTTCTTATCTGGCAAGGTGGTTACGGTTAATCAGGAAATTGAATACGAAACGGCTGCAGATATTGCGGTTGAATTTGACGTGCTGACAGAGCAGGAAGTAAAAATTAATGTAATTGAGGAGCTTTTGAAGGATACAATCAAAGATTCTGAGGAATCCTTACAGGAGAGACCGCCGGTTGTGTGCGTCATGGGTCACGTTGACCATGGTAAGACCTCGCTGCTGGATGCAATCCGGAAGACCAATGTGATTGCAAAGGAAGCAGGTGGTATCACACAGCATATCGGTGCCTATATGGTCGAAGTAAATGGACAGAGGATTACCTTTTTGGATACACCGGGACATGAAGCCTTTACTGCAATGCGTATGCGTGGTGCCAAATCTACGGATATCGCCATTCTGGTGGTAGCAGCGGATGACGGCGTAATGCCGCAGACGATTGAGGCCATTAACCATGCAAAGGCTGCCGGAGTAGAAATTATTGTGGCAGTGAACAAGATTGATAAGCCGGGTGCCAATGTAGAGAAGGTAAAGCAGGAACTCACCGAGCATGAACTGATTGCAGAAGACTGGGGCGGCAGCCATATATTTGTGCCTGTTTCCGCTAAGACGGGAGAAGGCATCCAAAGTCTGCTCGAGATGGTTCTCTTGACGGCAGAGGTGAAGGAACTGCAGGCAAACCATGAACGAAATGCACGAGGTCTCGTAATTGAGGCTCAGCTGGATAAAGGAAAAGGCCCGGTTGCTACCGTACTGGTACAGAAGGGAACCCTGCATGTAGGAGATACGATTGCGGCAGGCTCTTGTTTTGGTAAGATCCGTGCCATGATGGATGATAAGGGACGCCGTGTGAAGACGGCTGGTCCCAGTGTACCGGTAGAAATCCTGGGTCTCAGTGATGTACCGAATGCCGGTGAAATCTTTTTGGCTACGGATACGGAGAAAGACGCCAGGACCTATGCAGAGACCTTTATTGCGGAAGGTAAGAAGAAGCTTCTGGATGATACAAAGGTGAAGCTGTCTCTGGATGATCTGTTTACGCAGATTAAGGCAGGTAACGTAAAGGAGTTAAACCTGATTATTAAGGCAGACGTTCAGGGTTCTGTTGAGGCGGTGAAGCAGAGTCTTGTGAAGCTTTCGAATGATGAGGTTGTAGTTAAAGTGATCCATGGCGGCGTTGGTACGATTAATGAGTCAGATGTAACACTGGCAGCAACCTCCAATGCAATCATTATCGGTTTTAATGTACGTCTGGATGTAGCGGCTAAGGCGACGGCAGACAGAGAAAAGGTAGATGTCCGCCTGTACCGAGTAATCTATCAGGCAATTGAGGATGTGGAAGCAGCCATGAAGGGCATGCTGGATCCTGTATTTGAGGAACGCGTACTGGGTCATGCGGTGATCCGCCAGCTGTTCAAGGCCTCTGGTATTGGTACCATTGCCGGCGCTTTCATATTGGATGGTAAATTTGTCCGTGGCTGCAGCTGCCGGATTACCCGGAATGGCGAGCAGATTTACACGGGCCCTCTGGCATCCCTGAAGCGGTTTAAGGATGATGTGAAGGAAGTGCAGACCGGATATGAATGCGGTCTGGTGTTTGAGAAGTATAATGATCTGCAGGAAGACGATACCATCGAAGCTTACGATATGGTAGAAGTTTCCCGCGCATAATGGAGATAATATGAAGAAAAACAGCATCAAAAATGTGCGTATTAATGCAGAGGTTCAGAAAGAATTGAGCAATATTATCCGCGGTGAGGTGAAGGATCCCCGAATCCATCCCCTTACCAGCGTGATAGCGGTAGTAGTTGCTCCGGATCTGAAGACCTGTAAGGCCTATATCAGTGTATTGGGAACGCCGGAACAGGCAGCCGATACACTGACCGGGCTGAAGAAGGCGGAAGGCTTTATCCGGAGCCAGCTGGCTAAGAACCTCAATCTGCGGAATACTCCCCAGATACAGTTTATTTTGGATCAGTCGATTGAGTATGGCGTTGCCATGACGAAGAAGATTCAGGAAATCACGGGAGAAGATGAATGAAAAGGGTAGAGGAAGTCATAGCAGGAGCCCGCAGTATTGCCATAACCGGACATGTACGGCCGGATGGCGACTGCGTCGGCTCTTGTCTGGGGCTTTATAATTACATAATTCACATTCAGCCAGAGGCTCAGGTACAGGTGTATCTGGAGCCTTTTGCCGCTCCTTTTTCTTTTTTAAAGGGAGCCGATAAGATCCTCCAGGACTGTACGAAAGACTATTGTTATGACGTGTGCTTTGCACTGGACTGCGGAGATTTTGAACGGCTGGGAGCTGCGGGCAAATATTTTGCCTCCGCGAAGAAGAAGGTGTGTATTGACCATCACATTACCAATAACGGATATGGTGACATTAATTGGATTCAGGCGGAAGCCAGTTCTACCTCTGAGCTTTTGTACATCTGTATGGAAGACGAGGCAGTAGATCTTGCAGTGGCCGAATGTCTGTATCTGGGAATTGTGCATGATACCGGCGTGTTTAAACATTCAAACACAGCAGGAATCACGATGGAAATTGCAGGGAAGCTCTTAGAGAAAGGTGTGTCCTCTGCTTATATTATTGATGAGACCTTTTATAAGAAGACTTTTGCACAGAACAAGGTACTGGGCCGGGCACTGGATTCCGCTTGTTTATGGTTGGGCGGAGCCTTTATTACCGGCGTTGTGAGTAAGGAAGATATGGAGAACTATGGCTTAGAAGCCAAGGACCTGGATGGGATCGTCGATCAGCTGCGGATTACTTCTGGTGTTGCGGTGGCAGCTTTTCTATATGAAGCAGACAGTCAGGGGCCGGAGTATAAGGTCAGCTTACGGGCCAATGGTGAGATCGATGTCAGCCGGATCGCCATGCACTTTGGCGGCGGCGGTCATGTGAAGGCAGCAGGCTGCACGATGACCGGTCAGTGGAGGGCGATCGCAGAGATACTGAGCGGCCTGGTGGCAGAACAATTAGGATGAGCAGGATAAAATGGACGGTATTTTAAATATTTATAAAGAAAAAGGATACACTTCCCATGATGTGGTGGCAAAGCTCAGGGGGATTCTTCGGCAGAAAAAAATCGGGCATACCGGGACCCTGGATCCGGATGCAGAGGGTGTGCTGCCGGTATGTCTGGGCAAGGCGACCAAGCTGTGCGATATGCTGACGGATACGGATAAGACCTATCGCGCAGTACTGAAGCTGGGAGTAGAGACGGATACACAGGATCTGAGCGGTTCTGTATTAGCGGAAAAGCCGGTTACGGTAACGGAGGATCAGATCCTGGAGGCAGTCCAATCCTTCCAGGGAGAATACAGCCAGATTCCGCCGATGTACTCTGCCTTAAAGGTAGGGGGACGAAAGCTATATGAACTGGCCAGAGAGGGAAAGACCATAGAACGGCAGCCCCGGCTTATCCGGATTTATGAAATCCAGGTAAAAGCGCTGTGCCTGCCGTATATTACCATGACCGTATCCTGCTCGAAGGGAACCTATATCCGCACCCTTTGCCATGATATTGGACAGAGACTCTCCTGTGGCGGTGCAATGAAGTCCCTGGTGCGTACAAAAGCAGGTGCTTTTTATATAGAAGAAAGCCTGACACTGAAGCAAGTGGAAGAGCTTAAGGACCAGAACAGACTGGAGACACAGCTGGTGCCAATCCGCCATATGTTTGCCCATCTTCCGGTATTCCAATGCGGGGAAGATCACGAAAAAGCCCTGCAAAACGGGAATATTCTACGGCCGGAATGGGGAAGCTGCCCGGAGAAACCGACCGGTCAGGTGATTGTGACAGATGCAGAGGACAAGCTGATTGGCGTGTACCTTTTCAGGGAGGATACCGGCTGCCTGCATCCACAGAAAATGTTCCTGACTTAGAGAGAAATGGCTCATTAGGAGGCAAAACATGCAATATATACAGGATACTATGGACATTCAATTGGAGGAACCATCCATTGTGACCCTGGGTAAATTTGATGGGTTTCATCGTGGTCACCAAAAATTGATCTCTTACTGTGTACAACATAAAATGCAGAATGAAGCGGCAGTCGTATTTACGTTTTCGACCTCCCCTCAGAATTTTTTGACCGGACGGGCCGGAGATCAGATTGTGACCAGGGCGGATAAGCTCCGTATGGCCGCAGAGATGGGGGTAGACATTCTGATCGAATACCCATTTACCGACGAGGTACGGCGAATGCCGCCTGTTGATTTTTTGGAAAAGGTGTTGATCCGCCGGTTGAATGCGAAGAAAATTGTGGTGGGGCCGGACTGCCGGTTTGGCTATCAGGGGAAGGGAACGGCGGCACTGCTGCAGCAGATGGCACCCCGCTGCGGATATGAGCTGGTGGTGGTAGAGAAGGAAATGCATCATGGGGAAGAAATCAGCAGTACCCGGATTAAGGCCTGTCTGCGCCAGGGACAAATCGCAGAGGCAAACCGGATGCTGGGATATGATTTTGGTATTACAGGCCCTGTGGTACATGGACGGCAGCTGGGAAGGACGATCGGAATTCCCACGATCAATCAGGAAGCGCCGCCGGAACAGGTAATGCCCTTAGCCGGGGTGTATCAGGCAGAGATTCTGTTAGAGAGCCGTGTGTGGCAGGGGATCGCCAATGTTGGACGCAAACCGACGATTGAAGGTGAGAGACCGGTCGGCGTGGAGACTTATATCTTTGACTTTGATCAGGACATCTACGGCAGGACGATACGCGTGAATCTTCTGGAGTTCATCCGTCTGGAGCAGAAGTTTGAATCGGTAGAGGCACTCAAGCAGCAGATCCGCTCAGATGAAGCATTTGTGCGCGGTCGGATTACTGGAAAATATTTTGAATAAGGGCTTGACATATATTGAAAATATTGTTATCATGAGTGCGTAACAAATGTAACAAATATGTAATAAAATGGAAGGCTGGGGGTGCGAATTTGACTCGGCAAGGAAGAAGAAAAGCAGGAGTAATCCTCTCATTATGTGCCTGTTTGACAGCAGGACAAGTTGTTCTGGCAACAGGCAATACGACCAAGGATGAGACAAATACACTGTATGTAGGAGGTGCTGCGGCAGTATTCGCAGACTACAACAGCAGTGAAAATACGAATACCGGTAACCGTTATAGTATGCAGATTTCGATTCCGCAGGCAGAGACTTCTGCGACAGAAACAGGAAGCACTAAGACTCTGATCGCGGGTGTCACGGAAGTGATCAGCCGGAAGTCGGAGACGCAGACAGAAGCACCGGCAGAGACGCAGACGGAAGCAGTAACGCAGGCAGCGTCAGAGGGCGTGGCAGACGAGACTGCGGCAGCGCCGGAGACAGCTGCAGCGACAGAGGAGACAGCCGCCGTTGCTGAATCCAAAGCGGATACCGAGAGAGCGCAGCGTCAGGCTGCAATCGAAGGTTTTTCCAATATGGGAATTGCAGTTGTGGGGTATTCCTATCTGAATGTCCGTGAAGAGCCCTCCACGGATGGCAAGATCGTTGCCAAGATGATGAATAATTATGCCTGTGATATTCTTGAAACGGTCGCAGACGGCGCCTGGTATAAGATTCAATCCGGTTCCATTACCGGATATGTGTCCGCAGAGTTTATCCTGACGGGGGAAGAAGCCAAGGAGCGGGGACTTGAGGCGGCAGAGAAACGTGTTATCATAAACTCGGAAACGGTAAATGTCCGCACGGAGCCCTCTATTGAATCCGCTATCTGGACACAGGTGAATGATCATGAGCGTTACGATGTGATACAGGAATTGGATGGCTGGACAGAGATTGAGCTGGACAGTTCTACCGGTTTTGTGTCTGCGGAGTTCACGGAAGTACGTTATACCCTGAATCGCGCAATCGCCTTTACTCCAGAAGAAAAGGCAGTACAGGAAGAGAATTCTCTCCGTAGCCAGATTGTAAATTACGCAATGCAGTACCTGGGTAACCGTTATGTGTGGGGCGGCGAGAGCCTGACCAACGGAGTAGACTGTTCCGGATTTACGATGAAAGTATATGAGCGCTTTGGAATATACATGAGCCATTATACCGGCTCTCAGGCAGTAGAAGGCCGTAAGATCAGCCAGTCCGAAATGAAGAAGGGTGACTTAATCTTCTATGCGAAGAATGGCACGATCAACCATGTATCGATCTACATTGGCAATGGACAGGCAATTCATGCAAGAAGTGCTAAGAGAGGAATTACGATTACCGATTGGGATTACAGAACTCCGGTTAAGATCGTATCCTTCCTGGATGATTAAATAAGAGTTTACAAAAATCCACACGTATGATATAATACGTGTGGATTTCGCCGTTACGGGGCTCCCGGATACTCCGACCAGGGCTTGGTAAATGGTAAGAACAGAATTTAAAGGAGGAAATCAACATGATTTCAAAGGAAAAGAAAGCTGAGATTATTGCCGCTTATGGAAGAAGCCCGGAAGATACCGGCTCACCGGAAGTTCAGATTGCTATTCTGACGGAGAGAATTACAGAGCTTACTGAGCATCTTAAGGAGCATAAGAAGGACCATCATTCCAGACGCGGTTTGCTGAAAATGGTTGGTCAGAGACGTGGTCTGCTGGATTATCTGAAGAAGACCGATATTGAAGGCTACCGTTCCTTGATTGAGCGTTTAGGAATCAGAAAATAACAGGTAAATGCATAGGGTGGAGGAATCCACCCTATCTGTCATTCTAACACACTCGGCAGCATGTGTTCGAGACCACTGAAAAGCATGTCGGTCACGGCGTATTTTTCAGTAGTTTCGATACGTCTGCTCCGGTGAAAATAAAAGGAGATAGAAATATGTACAAGAGTTATACGATGGAGCTGGCTGGCAGACCGCTGACAGTCGAGATCGGCAGAGTGGCTGCCCAGGCAAACGGAGCGGCATTTATGCATTATGGTGAAACCGTGGTTCTCTCCACTGCGACTGCTTCGGACAAACCCCGTGAAGGGATTGACTTTTTCCCCTTGAGCGTAGAGTATGAGGAGAAAATGTACGCGGTAGGTAAAGTACCCGGCGGCTTTAACAAGAGAGAAGGAAAGGCCAGCGAGCATTCGGTTCTGACCTCCCGTGTGATTGACCGTCCCATGCGTCCGCTGTTCCCTAAGGACTACCGGAACGATGTGACCTTAAGTAACCTGGTTATGAGTGTGGATCCGGATTGCAATCCGGACATTGTAGCAATGCTGGGCTCTGCAATTGCCACGGCAATTTCCGATATTCCCTTTGCCGGACCGATCGCAGGCACGCTGGTGGGAATGATTAACGGCGAGTTGATTTTTAACCCTACCATGGAGCAGAGAAATGTTTCGGATCTGGCACTGACCGTAGCGTCTACCAGAGAGAAGATCATCATGATAGAGGCCGGTGCAAATGAAGTGCCGGAGGATCAGATGCTGAAGGCAATCTTTGCAGCCCATGAGATGAACAAGGAGATCATTCGGTTTATTGATACGATTGTGGAAGAATGCGGTAAGCCCAAGCATTCTTATACCAGTTGTATAGTGGACGAAACCCTCTGGAACGATATGGTTTCCTTTATCACGCCTGAGACGATGGAAACAGCTGTCTTTACCGATGTGAAGCAGGTACGGGAAGACAATATCCGGGAGATTAAAGAGAAGCTGGCAGCCCGCTATGCGGAAGAACATCCCGAATGGCTGGAGTTGATTGACGAAGCAGTTTACAAATATCAGAAGATAACGGTCCGCAAGATGATTCTGAAGGATCACAAGCGTCCCGATGGACGTGCGATTGACCAGATCCGTCCTCTGGCGGCAGAGGTAGATATTCTGCCGCGTGTACACGGTTCCGGGATGTTTACCCGCGGACAGACGCAGATACTGACAGCGACTACGCTGGCACCGATGTCCTCCGCCCAGAGGATTGATGGCCTGGATGAGTCGGAGACCAGTAAGCGTTATATGCACCATTACAATTTCCCGTCATGGTCTGTTGGCGAGACGAAGCCATCCCGTGGACCCGGGCGGCGTGAAATTGGTCACGGTGCTCTTGCAGAGAAAGCTCTGTTACCGATATTACCCAGCGTGGAAGATTTCCCTTATGCAATTCGTACGGTATCCGAGACGCTGGAATCCAATGGTTCTACTTCACAGGCCAGTGTCTGTGCATCCAGCCTGTCTCTGATGGCAGCAGGTGTGCCGCTTAAGTCTGCAGTAGCAGGAATTTCCATTGGCCTGGTAACCGGTGATGCAGATGAAGATTATCTGCTGTTGACGGACATCCAGGGGCTGGAGGATTTCTTCGGCGATATGGACTTTAAGGTGGCAGGTACCCATAAGGGAATTACCGCTATTCAGATGGATATTAAGATCCATGGTCTTACAGAATCGATTATCCGCGGCGCAATTGCCCAGGCAAAGAGTGCCAGAACGTTTATTATGAACGATGTCATGGCACCGGTAATTGCAGAACCTCGTCCGGAGGTAGGTAAATATGCACCGAAGATCCGCCAGCTTACAATTAGTCCGGAGAAGATCGGCGATGTAATTGGTAAGCAGGGCAAGGTTATTAATAAGATTATTGAAGATACGGGCGTTCAGATCGACATCAATGACGATGGAATGGTTGCAGTATGCGGCACCGACACGGACATGATCGAGAAGGCAATTAAGATGATTGAGAATATCGTGAATGATGTTGAAGTGGGACAGATCTTTACCGGTAAGGTAGTGCGTGTTATGAACTTCGGAGCGTTTGTAGAGCTGGCGCCTGGCAAGGATGGAATGGTACACATTTCCAAGCTGGCTAAGAAGCGGGTAGAGAAGGTAGAAGATGTGGTGAATATCGGAGATGAAGTTACCGTAAAGGTAATGGAAGTCGATAAAATGGGCCGCATTAATCTCAGCATGAAGGATGTAGAGCAGTAATACGATCATCCGAATTATGCAAAGGGGCGGCTGCCGGATGGTAGCCGCCCCTTTTTGGATGGGTTTTGCAGTTACAATTGATCTACCTTCGGTGGATTGGCAAAGACCAGTGAGTCCTGATCAGCCTGATACAAATAAATCTCGTTGGAAAGCCTCTCTGTCGGGTCTACCGAGCTTTGATTGATATCTGAGACCATCTCTGCCAGCTGTATAGACGAAATACCAGTCTGCTTCGGAACCAAAATCAATTCATGAATGCTGCTGGGCAGTATGTAGAAGCTGCTGCCGCATTGGCGGGAGACTTCCCTTAATAGTCCGGGATACAATAGGCAGGCGGCACCCAAATATTTCTGTGTATTGGTTAATACAAACATGGGAGTTCGGCTGAAGTCCCGGTGTACATCCCGAAACAGCAGGTCCTGGACAGTGCTGTCTTCCGCGCCAAACTGCGCCATCTCTTCATGAAGAATCTGACCGATGAGTTCATCGATGGGAGTAATTACGGGAGGCAGCAGGGAGACAACATTTTGGAAGGCCGTCTCTTGCAGTTCGTTTACTGAAATACCCCAGGCTTCTAAATGCTCATAGCGGATCAGGGCAGATGCGGCAGGCAGCGCCGGTGCCTGAAAAAGGATACAGAACACGACTGCCAGATCCAGGATCCTTTGATGGGGAAGAAGGGGCAGCAGAGCTTCATTCTGCCCTCCGTGAATGAGTTTACAGGTCAGGAAGGGTTTTACTGCTTCGAAGCTGTCAAAGCAGGATAGGTCATAGCCCGGGTGTCCGCACTGATCCTGGTAGAACTGCAGAATTTCTTTCAGAATCTGCTCAGTGGAGGTGCCGGCCTGGCAGCGTTCCCAGTATTCCTTCAAATAAATTGCGGGAGAAGCATGCTCGCCGGGACGTAGAAGGCAAAGGGCATCCGGAAAATGCCCGTTATTCTTCGGCACCTGCATACGACGGATTTGCATGTCCGGGCCCAATGCCAGCTGCAATCCATTGGTAAGAAAGGTAATAAAATCTTCGTATATCATCTGATATACCTCCTAAGGAAATTTATCCAAGCTGCAGCAGAGTAAGTGTGTGAAATGCAGAATTGGGTGAAATAAAATGGATAGAAATAATGAATAAATAAGAAAAAAAGAAATGCGTCAGACAGGATTCGAACCTGCTACCCCCAGAGTCGGAGTCTGGAACTCTATCCGATGAGTTACTGACGCATAGCGACATTATAATAAAATTCGGAAGTGAAGTCAACCATTTTTTTTGGAGTGTTTTTTTGGAGAGCCTTTAGAAAATTGTAAGAGAATGCCTGTTGACTGATGCTGCATGGTATGCTAAAATTAAAAGAAGCATGTTACGAATATATTACATAAATATTACAATACAGAAGGGATGGACTATATGTCAAAGGAAAATGAATCCAAGGGCCTGGACTCTTTGAATTTGGAGGACAACTTCAAAGATGCCTGGGATATATCGGAGGAGGATGATTTTGTAGATATTGATCTGGATTTGGGTCGTCAATCGGACAACCCTGCACCGGAAGAGATTTTTGAGAGACCTATCCGCAAGCTGAATCGAATGGCCAATGACCCCTTTGCAGAAAATGAGGGCACAGAGGACGAAGCCTCCGGCCGTTATCAGCGGAAGCCGGAGAATAATGAGCGCGGCAGCTATTCCGGCGGCGGTAAATCCGGCGGCTATTTCTCTAAGAATAAGAATTATATAATTTTGATCCTGGTATGTTTGGCGGTGATAGCTGCGATTATGGTAATCTTGAAGCTGGCGTCCAAGGACGATACAGAGACTACTGCGGCGGATACGACAGTTGAAGCAAGTGCGGAGACACCGGCAGAGACCGTTGCCTGGGAGGAGGATACCAATGCGCAGGTGCTGGATCTGGTAACCCGTTATTATACGGCGATGAAGGCAGTGGATATGACTTCCCTGCAGAACATTGTAGATTCTTCCGTAACACTGGATGAGGCGAAGATTCAGGCTGAGTCTCAGATGATAGAAGGATATCAGAATGTGAGCTGTTATACGGCTCCTGGCATCAAAGAGGGTGAGTATGCCGTTTATATTGAATACAGCATGAAGTTTGAAGGAATTGAGACGGCGGCACCCGGTCTGGTACCGGCCTATGTGATGACAGATGGAGAAGGGGCGCTTCGCCTGATGACCTGGGAGGTGGTAAAAGAGAACACAGAGTTAAACAATTATATGACAAGTGTGGCAAACTGCGATGCGATCAAACAGCTGGCGCAGAGCGTGCAGGAGGCCTTTGACCAGGCACTCAGCAATGATGAAGCTCTTAGGACTTTGATCGAAGGAATCCGCGGAGACGCCGCAGAGACCACGGCGGCAGGTGAGACGACAGCCGCGGAGACCACGGCGGCAGAAACCACGGCAGCGGAAACCACGGCGGCGGAGACGACAGCCGCGGCAGCCACTACGGCGGCAGCCACCGGTGAAGTGACCTTTGAAGCGATCGATACGATTCGCTATACCACAACACAGGTAAAATGCCGTACGGCGCCGAACACAGATGACGGTACCGATTTCCGGATTACTGAAGCCGGCACGAAGGTTCATGTAATTGGCAAAGGCAGTGAGTGGTGTAAGCTTTATCTTCCGGATGGAACTTTGGGCTATATTAAGAGTGAATTCCTGACCGATCAAGCACCAGCTTCCGCACAATAGATCTTCGTATAGACGGGCGGCCGGGAAGCCGCCCGTATTTTCATCTTATAGGGAATTGTATCCTATAAGATGAAAAACCCTCCGGGGGATGCGCACTCGCGCAAGATGAAATTTGGTCGTAACCGACCGCGCTCGGCGCGAGAATGCGCCAAAGCGCATTCTTTTTTATGTATAGGAGAGAAAAGATATGGATGTCAGTGCTTTCGATTATAAATTGCCGGAAGAGCTCATTGCGCAGGACCCGATTTTGGATCGTTCTTCTTCCCGTTTGTTAATTCTGGATCGGCAGACCGGAGGGATCCGCCACCGGATTTTTCGGGAAGTTACAGGAGAATTGAAGCAGGGAGACTGTCTGGTGATTAATAATACCAAGGTAATTCCGGCACGGCTCTTTGGTGTGAAAGCAGACACAGGAGCGGCGATTGAGATCCTGCTTCTCAGGCGTTATGAGGATGACGTCTGGGAAGCCCTTGCGAAACCTGGAAAGAAAGCCAGACCCGGAGCGGAGTTCCTGTTTGGGGATGGGCTTTTGAAGGGGACTGTAACAGAGGTGGCAGAAGATGGAAACCGAAAGATTCGATTTTCATACCAGGGGATATTCGAAGAAATTCTGGATCAGCTGGGGCAGATGCCCTTGCCTCCTTACATTACCCACCACCTGGAGGATAAAACCCGCTATCAGACAGTCTATGCCAGGTATGACGGTTCTGCGGCAGCACCGACGGCAGGTCTGCATTTCACACGGGAGCTGCTGGTGGCAATCCGGGAACAAGGAGTGGATATTGCAGAGGTCACCCTGCATGTGGGACTTGGGACTTTTCGGCCGGTAAAGGTGGATACGGTGGAAGACCATCACATGCATTCGGAATTCTATACGGTAGACC